>Ga0315306_10000015_pt1 | contig 96961 bp, 85 predicted proteins | sample TDP1_MG_FD_203803 | JGI IMG/M metagenome (GOLD analysis project Ga0315306, IMG submission 203803) | Freshwater sediment microbial communities from Lake Towuti, South Sulawesi, Indonesia - TDP1 | ecosystem: Environmental > Aquatic > Freshwater > Lake > Sediment | place: Indonesia: South Sulawesi... | reverse complement strand
GCCAAAAACGAGAGAATACGACACATTTGCTCTCCAAACAAGCTTCGCATCGCGTGGCCACCGTCCAACATACCCGCTGGAACCAGATTGAGCATAGTAAGAAGCATACCAACCCAGCCAGCAAAAGCAACTGGATGCAGCAAAACAGCATTTCCAGAAGTTCCGCTGGGCGGAAACAAAGAGAATATCAAGATGGTTAGTATAGGCGGAGGAAGCGTGGGTGTCCCGAGCTCTATGGTAACAATACGAGACAATGGAGCACCAATAATGGTAACAATAATAGTCGCTATGAATCCAATGATCGGCCCACTGGCACCTATATCAAATAACGCATCCTTATTCGGAGGCAGAGATTTTTGCTGGATTACAGCTCCAAATGTTCCGAATCCGCCCAGATTAGGCGGGGGACCTGGGATGAAATAGGGCATTGTGGCTTCGACTCCATGCATGTCAGCGGTGAGTTTGTGACCCATCTCATGTGCAACAAGAATTGCCATAATCGCCACTGTAAACATTGCGGCGCCTACAATCGGTTCAGGCATTAAACCCTCAATTACCCATCCGAGAGAAAGAACAAAACCCGTGAGAAACGTGGTTCCAACAGTTGCCAAGAACAAAGCCAAATTTACGATTTTTCGACTAGGCCTCACAGGAGGCTTACGAACAACTTGCAACACAACTTTTTCCTCTCTTTTCCTAAGAATTGGAACACAATCCGTGGCGTCTAAGCGTTTAATAAGCCTCAAAAAAGCCTGCTTCGAATCCTGCCGTAGCCTCACGTAGAAGGTTGGAATGCCATACTCCATGAGACCGTCCTCCACCTCAAACTCTGACTCTACCGTGCCACGCACCTGATCAAACTGGGCGACTTCAACAAAAGGCTCAAAGAAAGGGCTGGTAGACGACACACTACACGCCACGCATTTTTGGTATTCATCTGCAACTTGAAGTATTAGAACCTTCCGACTATAATCGAAAGGCTTTTCCTTCCTCCAAAATTGTCGGAAAGTTTTAAGCAACAATGGGCATGATCAATTTGACAGAAGAGTTGAATTGCCAACCATTTTCACGGAGTCGGATTCAGAATTCAATTCAGAGACCTCCCTAACTATTAAACGTTGTTGCATCGATGAAAACTGGAGATAGTTGGAGAAATACGGTGTAAGGGGGGTACTTAGACGACAAACTTAGAAAAACGTCGTTTTTGGGGTGAAGATTCTGTCTAGAGAAGAAGTAGAGTTTACCGCGTACGTAAGAAGAGAGGGAAGAATAACCGTCCCAAAGGAAGTGAGAGACGCGCTCACACTCGATGAAGGAAACCTGGTTAAATGCAAAATCAGCAAGTTGGAGAAATCATGAGAGAGCCCCTATCGCGCCAGACTTCAATTCCGCTTAGCAGAGAAGAACTAATTAGAATAAGAGCCAAGGCCATTCGACGAGGAGTCTGGTTCAGAATGTTAACCAAGTCTGAGCGAGCGCAGGTGGACCTAACCATAAGAGTTGTTCAGAAGGTCCGTAGCTTCCTCTTAGCCCGGGTGCTAGCTTCCCTCGTAAAGAAGCTTTTAGATGCTATGGAGAGTAAGGTTCTGCGCCTGATGAGGGAGGTTGGGTGGAGTCTCGCTAAAAAGTTGAGCAGCGCCGCACAGAAGTGGGGCAACGCGTCTGCCACCCGATGGGCGAAAGACCCTAGCTTTACACAATATTTGACTATAATGCATATGAACACGCCAGTGATGTTCAAGCTATAGTGCCCTGCACGGTTTAAAGTTGAATTTGGGTAGCGCATTCGCCACTGTTGTGATCGTTTGGGAGTTCAGGTAGAACTGAACCCCATTTACTTCCTATTCTCCTGTATTCTTCTTGTTTTTCAGGTCTGGACAATCTACAACGTATTTATCATAGCGGTGGGTGTAAAACACCTGCGAAGAGCAAGTCAAAAAAAGAGAGAATCCTCCGAGGTGAGCGGAGAAAGATTACCCGCCTTCTCGATCATAGTTCCGGTGAAAGATGAAGAGCTAGTGGTGAAGAGACTTTTAAATGGGTTGTTAAGGCTAGATTATCCGTCAGAGAAGAGAGAAATAGTCGTTGTTGAAGATGGATCTTTGGACAAGACTATAGAAATATGCAGAGAATACAGCAGGCGTTGTCCCGGTCAGGTAAGGCTTGTTCGTAGGTTGATGTCGAATGGTAAGCCTTCCGCCTTAAACCATGCCCTTAAACATGTCAGAGGCGAGATTGTCGGGGTTTTTGATGCAGATAATGTTCCTGAGCCAGACATATTAATAAGAGCTGTTAAGTATTTCGAAGACCCATCGACAGTCGCGGTACAGGGCAAACAATGTTCCATAAACGCAGAAGAGAACATGTTAACGAAATTCATTTCCTACGAGGAAAGTATACGATATGAAACCTATCTGAGGGGGAAAGACATCCTCAACCTATTTGTTCATTTGACAGGCAGTTGCTATTTCGTTAGAAGACGTGTACTTGAGAAGATTGGTGAGTGGGACGGTGAATCCTTGTCTGAGGACATGGAATTATCTGCCAGGCTAACTGAGAAGGGTTATAAGATAAGATATGCTTCGGATGTGCGGTCTTGGCAGGAAAACCCGGCGAGTTTAACTCAGTTGTTTAGGCAGCGAATCAGGTGGTTTAGAGGGTGTATGGAGGTCTCGCTAAAATACGGAAGGCTCCTTAAGAGAATGAACCGAAGGTGTATTGACGCTGAAATCACCCTAACTGGACCGTACATGTTTTTTCCATGTCTTTTAGGCTATCTGATGGGCGTATACTCTTTTCTCAACTTGATTCAACCAGATTTTCTTTTCATGATTATGGCTCAGGTAGCAATGTTGCTTACAACACTTATACTATTATTAATTGGAGTAGGCTTGTTCTATTTGACAAAGCCACGGAAACTAACAAACCTATTGTGGTTGCCGTTTGTTTACATGTACTGGAGCATACAGAACCTTATAGCCCTATACGCTTTGGTCCAAATAGTTTTGAAAAGGCCCAAAAGATGGGTGAAAACGACGAAAACAGGGGCAACCACTAGAGGATAAGAGCCACAACCCGCAATGCATGTAAGCTTAGAGAACATAAGTTTTAGAAAGGGTTTCTTGCTCGCGTTCGTTTTAGGCTTTATGATTAGGTTGATACCTGAGGTTTTATCTTATCCTTATCCTATCGGATTTGATACCATATATTATGCGGCGAGGATGAAAAGCGGAATTCTGTGGCATCACTGGAGTTCCTTGTTTTCTACGTGGCTTGTTTACGCCATTTTAGTTCCTTTGTACTCTCTGACACAGGTTAATCCTTTCTTATTGTTGAAGATTGTTGGACCGTTGCTGTATGGTGGAAGTACTGCTGGAATCTACTATTTCGCTTGGAAGGGTTTAAGTTGGGATGTGAAGAAAAGCTTACTCGCTTCGGCTTTCTTTGCCTTTCAGTTGGCTGCGTTGGGAATTTCTTGGCATTTCTACCGAAACGTATTAGGGCTAATGCTTCTTCTGTTTGCTCTACCGTTTTTCAAAAAGATTGAAAGTGGGAAAGAACTTGCGTTGCTTGCAGTGCTTTCTTTGTTGGTTATGTTTGGACACGAATATGCCTCGATTGCGATGCTTGTCATAGTCTTAGCGCTAGTTGCGAGGGGATTTCTAAAGAAAGAGAAAATACCTTATGGAGTTCTGATAGCAATATTTCCAGCCTTGATAGTTTTCATGGGCAACATCTATCTCCGAATTTTTCCAGCATCATTTAGTGTGGAAACCAACATCATTAAAATTAATGACAGCTTTAATCCTCATCCTGGTGGGCTGTTTTTCTTAGTGAATTATTTGAGTGTCGCTACGCCAGTTCAACATTACACCAACTATTTGGAGTTAGTTTCTCACGTTGCTTCTCTGTTTGCTCTCCTTTATTTGATTTGGTTGCCTCTGGTTTTGGTGGGTTTTTTCAGAGATAATGTTCTTGACGGGTGGACCACTTTGCTATTGACAGGGTCGTTTGGTTGTTTGATCGTGCCTTTTAGTGCGTTGGATATGTGGAACAGGTGGATGTTAATGTTGGTTTATCCATTCACGTTTTATGCGGTTAATGGTTTTTGGAAAGTTTTGAAGTCGCAGGATACGCATGTGGCTTCCGGTTTGAGGTGGATGAGTTGGATAAAGACTTCTAGGAAGAGTGCGATTGGAATTTCGATAGTCACGGTCTTGTTAGGCTCGCTTTTCATGACTTGGCCTTTGATTTTGGGTAGGTATGGGCTTTTTGGTTTTTCGACTACATGGAAATATTTTCCTTCAACCATGCAGAGTAGCTCAGTTCCGCTTCAAGACACTGAAGGAACAATCAAGGCTTTCCGTTGGTTAAATGACCATATGGAGAATAGCTCATGTGTACTTATACATGACGCCTTCAAGTTTTGGACTATGTTCTGTTTAGATGAGAATCACATTGTTATTCTTTTCACAAATAACCTAGAAGCAGCTTCAAATCTTGCCTTGGAAAACGGTTTCAATTCTTTGTATTTCGTTTGGTGGAACGAAAACATCGGATGGTATGGGTTGACTGTTCCGAGCGATTTTGTTTCTGTTTTTAAGAGTGAAAGGATTTCTGTTTTTGAATATCTTTGGCAAGATCGCGAAGTGTAAAGTGGAATTTCACTGTTGAATTATCGTAGAATCCTAGTTACAGGTGGTGCGGGGTTTATTGGGAGTCATTTGGTAGATGAACTGGTTAAAGACTGTTACAAGGTAAGCGTACTAGACAATCTTTCGACGGGTAGTGTGGAAAATATAAAGCAGCACTTGGACAATGTGAAGCTTCATTTTCTTAGGGGCGATGTGCGAGACAAGCGGGCGGTGAATGAAGCAACGAAAGATGTAGACGCTGTATTCCATTTAGCGGCCATCACGAGCGTGCCATATTCAATTAAGAGCCCGAACATTACGCATGAGGTGAACGTGACCGGGACAACGAATCTTTTGGAGGCAAGTCTGCGTGATAATGTGGATCGGTTCATATATGTGTCAACGTGTGCGGTTTATGGAGAGGCAGAATATCTACCGATCGACGAGAGGCATCCGACGAATCCTATGTCGCCATATGCGGAATCAAAGCTAGCGGCGGAGCAGTGTTGTAGAGAGTTTCATGAGTTGTACGGGCTGAAAACTACAGTTCTTAGAATTTTCAATACGTATGGGTTGAGGCAGCGGAATGATAACTATGGTGGGGTGATTGCGCGGTTTATTGAGCGCCTGCGTGGTGGAAAGCCACCTGTTATTTATGGGAATGGGGAGCAAACAAGAGATTTTGTTAATGTGGAGGATGTGGTTGAGGCGATGAGGCGAGTTCTAAGCGGTGGTAATGCTGTAGGTCGAACGTTTAACATTGCCACAGGGGTGCCGACAACGATAAATCAGTTGGCTCAGCTGCTCATGCAGATCGTTGGAGCTGAAGGTGTTAGGCCTCGATATCTTGGTGCTAGACAAGGTGACTTGAGACACAGCTACGCCGATGTTAGCGAGGTAAGGGAAGCTTTAGGGTATGAGCTGAAGGTCTCCCTCAAGGATGGGCTATCAACTCTTATTAGATGAAGTAATTGATAAATAAAAAATCGTTCGTTATTGCCACTATTCCCGCCTACAATGAGGAGAAGACGATAGCGAAAGTGATTCTACTGGCGCAGAAGTATGTTGATAAAGTCGTTGTGTGTGATGACGGTTCCAGGGACATGACGGCAGAGATAGCTGAAAGGCTTGGTGCTGAGGTAATAAGGCATGAGAGAAACCTGGGTTACGGAGCGGCGATTCAAAGCTTGTTTAGGAGGGCTAGGGAACTTAACGCTGATGTTATGATTACGTTGGATGCTGACGGGCAGCATAATCCTAGCGAAATTCCAGCTTTGTTAAAGCCAGTTTTGAAAGATGATGTGGATATTGCTATTGGGTCGCGGTTTTTGGATAAGGAACGGCAAGTCGAAGATATGCCATTTTATAGGCGTTTGGGTATTAAGGCCATCACTAAGTTGATGGATATTGCTTCAAACAGTGAATTGAGTGATGCTCAGCTTGGTTTTCGGGCGTATGGTCGAAAGGCTTTAGAGAGTTTAAGGCTTGCTGAGAATGGAATGGGAGTTAGTGTGGAGGTTTTGATGGAGGCCAAGAAAAGGGGTTTAATGATTGTGGAAGTCCCAACTGGATGCAACTATCATGGGTTAAACAGGACTTCGACGAGTGGTCCGCTGAAGCATGGGGCTAGCGTGGTCATGTCCATTGTAAGGTTAGTGGTGGAGGAGAGACCTTTATTGTTTTTGGGTGTGCCAGGCGTTGTTTCATTACTAGTTGGAGTGCTATTTGGAGTTTGGATGATGCAAATCTATGCCTTTGAACGTCGCATAGTGACTAATATTGCGTTGGCTTCCATTGCTTTCATACTTATGGGTTTGTTTTCCCTTTTCACAGCCATAACGCTCTATGCAATACTAAGACTGGTACACAAATTAAATAAACAATAGGTAAAGCTTGAAAAATGCTACAAATTGAAGTTTGCGAAATAAGGGGAAAATGTCCTGTTCATAAAGTGGGAGATAAAGTGGTGATTGATGATCCCAAGATAGTTTTAGAAAAGACGGATGCTTTATGTGTACATGCGCTTTCTTCTCTGCTACATTATGTATTGGTGTTGGAAAGGGGTGCTGACTCAGTTAAGTTGGGGTTGTCGAAACCAGAGGACAGGGAACATGCGTACATTCAATGTGTTGATCCAGGTGAGCCTTATACGAGTGGTGGAACCGTTATTTTCAAGTGTCGCAAAATTTGAAAACTTTTCATAAATGAAAGTGTGATTTTTGAAGATACTGGTGACTGGCGGTTTGGGTTTCATAGGTTCAAATTTAGTGCCTGAGTTACGAGAGAAGGGACATGAGGTTTGGGTATGTGATCTTATAAATTCTGGGGAGCCTAACTACATACGATGCGATGTTAGCAAGTATCGGCAGGTTGAGCGAACGTTTGAGGCGCATGATTTTGATTATGTTTATCATGCTGCCGCGGAGTATGGCAGATGGAATGGTGAGGATTACTATGAGAATCTCTGGTTGACAAATGCTGTGGGAACTAAGAACATTCTTAGGATGCAGGAGAAGAAAGGCTTTAGAATAGTTTTCTTTGGAAGCGCTGAGGTTTACGGGGACTATGATGGTGTAATGAGCGAGAATGTTATGGATGAGGTGCCAATAAGGCAAATGAATGACTATGCAATAACGAAATGGGTTAACGAGTTGCAGATATTAAATTCAGTGGCAATGTTTGGAACTGAAACTGTGCGAGTGAGACTGTTTAATGTATATGGGCCTGGAGAGCATTATACGCCTTATCGTGGTTTTATTCCCAAGTTTATATTTAAAGCCCTTCACGATGAGCCTTACACTGTCTATGTCGGTCATAAAAGAACGCTTGAGTACGTTGAGGATATTTGTAGAACACTGGCCGCTATAATGGACAACTTTAAGCCAGGTGAGGTTTACAACTTAGGAGGAGATGACCAGTACGAGATCAGGTATGTTTCAGATCTGATCTTAAAGTATCTCGGGAAGGATGATTCTAAGGTGACTTACAAAGAGGTTGAACCTTTTACAACCAAGGTTAAGACGCCTGACTCCTCGAAGGCTAAGAAAGATTTGGGCTTCAAACTGACAGTGCCGGTAGAGGAAGGCATAAAGAGAACTGTGGAATGGTTAAGAAAGTTTTATGGAAACAGAACTCTTTTAGGACGATGTACTAGAGTAGAAGATTAAAAGTATGAAGTTTGAAGATGTTTTAAGTTATTATTCTAGTAAGAGGATTCTGATAACTGGCGGGGCTGGATGTATTGGAAGCAACCTGATAAAGGCTCTTCTTAAGACGAAGCCTGAGCGAATCGTTGTCATAGATAATCTTTCAGCATCCTATGAGTGGAACGTTCCAAAAGATTCTGAAGTGCTTTTTATACGAGGAAGTGTACTCGACGAGGAGAAGACGAAGAGGGCATTTAGCTTTAAACCCCACTATGTTTTTCATCTTGCGGCGCACTTTGCGAATCAGAACAGTGTAGATCATCCTGAAACCGATTTGCGGGTAAATGCTCTTGGAACTTTGAAAATCCTTGAATACGCGAATCTGGTTGGCGTAGAAAGATTTGTTTTCGCTTCTTCCGGCTGTTCAGTATATGGAAACAAGGCACCATTACCATTAAGAGAGGATTTTGTCTCGCTGCATCTAGATACGCCTTACCAGATTAACAAATTGGTGGGCGAACTATACTGCAACTATTTTCATAACTACTATAAACTGCCAATAGCCATAGCAAGGTATTTCAATGTTTACGGTCCCGGAGAGATCCCTGGCAGGTATAGGAATGTTATTCCTAATTTTATTTGGTGGGCTTTCCATAAGAAGCCTTTGCCAATTACTGGAAGTGGCGAGGAGACTAGGGATTTCACTTTTGTTAAAGACATTGTTGAAGGCACCCTTAGGATGGGAGTGGTTAAGGAAGCGGTCGGTGAAGCGATTAACTTGGCGTCTGGAATTGAGACTAAGATTATTGATCTAGCTAGTATGATCAATGAGCTTATGGGTAACGATAATGGTGTTAGGTTCGTTGGGAGAAGGAGCTGGGATAAGATCGTTAGGAGAAGGGCTTCTATTGAGAAGGCTAGGAAAATTCTTGGCTACAAACCGAAAATTAAGATCAAGGAAGGAATAAAGAAAACTGTGGACTGGTTCTTACAAAACAGAGACAAGATAGAACAGAGAGCAAGATTTTCTTAGGCCTTTCTAAAGGAAACAGCGCTTATTGAGAAACGAGAGAATTTCAATTCCGTCGGAGCTGTAAGAAGCTCTGTCAACGTCTTTGAAAATTCTATAACTCGATTGTTATGCATATCTTAGTAATAGCGGAGCTTTTTCCGCCTGATATGGGTGGGGGGAGCACTCGGGCATTTAATGCTGTTAAGGGTCTTGTTTCTTTTGGGCACAGGGTGACTGTTGTGGCGGCTTTCCCTCACTATCCTACTGGTGATATTCCGAGGAAATATAGACGCAAGTTGATGTGTGTGGAAGCAGTTAGTGGAACAAGGGTGATTAGGGTTTGGATTCCGCCTTTGGCTTCGAGAGGCTTGGCGAGGAGGTTGATACTGTTCCTTTCTTTTTGTGTTTCTTCTTTGTTTGCTTTGCCGTTTGTGGGTCGTGTGGATGCGGTTTGGGCGGCTAACCCTAATGTTTTCTCAGTTTATTGTGCTTTGGTCTACGGCTTTTTTGAGAGGTGTCCGATTGTGCAGAATGTTGATGATCTATGGCCTGAGGAGCTGTATAACTTGGGGATATTGAGGTCACATGCGCTTCGGAGGGTTGCTGAGTTTGTTTCATGGCTTTCTTATAGGGCGTCAGCTGCTATTACCCCTGTCAGTCCAGCTTATGTGGATGTGATTTTGAACAGGTATGAGGTTGATTCGCAGAAGGTGTATTTTGTTCCTGCTGGGGTTGATTTAGATAACTTGACTTTCAAGACCGAAAACGAAAATGTAGCAGGTACGTTTAAAGTTTTATACATAGGAGCTTTATCTCCCGCCTACGATTTTGATTATGTTTTGAGGGCTGCTAGATTGTTGGCTTCTGAAAGTGGCATAAGGTTTGTTATTCAGGGGGAGGGGGATTTGGGTGGCGGTCTTCAAGTTAAAGTTAGAGAAATGGCTTTGGAAAATGTTGATGTTGTTTTGAAGGTCGTTAGTCGGATGGAGGTTGCTGAGCTGCTGAGTTCTGCTGATGCACTTCTGCTGCCCTTAAGGAGCTATGACTATACTGGTATATCATCTAAGCTTTATGAGTATCAGGCGGCTGGGAAGCCTATTATTTGTTGTTCTAAGGGGCAGCCTGCCCGTTACGTTTCTGAGACTAAGTCTGGGATAGTTGTTGACCCTGGAGATTTTGAGGGCTTGGCTAAGGCCATATTGCATCTTTTTCGTAGCAGGAAAGCTGCGAAGTGTTTGGGGGAGGCTGGTAGACGTTTTGTAGAAGAGAACATGTCGCTTGACAGAATAGGCTCAAAAATGATAAGCGTCTTCGAACAAGTCGTTGCAAACTAAGAGGAAGACAAGTATGAGGGTATTGGTGGGAAGCTTGAAGTACAGCCCGGTTTACAAATCTCACTGTTGTGCGTTTGGTGGAGAATGTGAAAAGCGTGGCTATTCTGTAAGATATCTGTTAAGCCATGCGTACGCATGGATGCTTCCTAATAAAATAAAGAAGAAAACTACGTTTGTCGGCAATTCAGTTGACATTATTTCTGCGATAAGGGACTTACTAGATTTTAGAAATAGGAAAAAAATTAAAGAGAGTTTTTTAGAAGATAGCCCCACCCATGTTTATATGCATAATTATCATTTTCTAAATCATTTTATTGCAAAATTATGTAAGAAATATGGTAGCCGTTTTATTTACCATGTTCATGAGCCTTATGTTGAGAATAAAAAAGCTCATGAGGGGCTACATCAATACTGGCTATATCTGTTTGAACATTTTCAGGGAAAACTATTGCATAAAACAGATGTCGCTATAGTTTCTTCAAAAATGGCTTCTTCCCTTTTTGATAAAAGATATCCGAATTTTTCTGGAAAGAAAAAACTTATTCCTTTGATGTATGAGGACTTAGGTAATCCCGTTAATAATGTTAAGGATAGAAGATATGTTACCTTTGTTGGACCACCAGTTCCGGCTAAAAGCCCTGAGACATTCTTGGGAATAGTAGATTACTCGGAGAGAAATAATTTAGGTTTAAACTTTTTGTTAATTTCGCGTTCCCAAATAAAAGAGTCAAGATACTACAATAAAAGTAACCTTGAAATATTTTATAGGAAAAGAATGACAGACGAAGAATTTGGGAATCTTATACGTAAAAGCATCATGGTAGTTACACCTTACAAGAGGGAGACACAGAGTTCGGTTATTCTTGTGTCATATATGTATGGCACTCCCATTATATCGAGTAACACTGGAGGATTGGCAGAGTTTGTTTCCCATAAAGAAACAGGTTATCTTCTGGATATAAATGCAAAAGCAGAGGAATGGATCGAAGGAATTAATTATGTACGAAGGAATTTTTCTAGAATGTCAACGAATTGCAGAAACTATTTTGTGAAAAATTTTTCAGGAAAAAACTGGAAAAAATACCTTGATGAGATATTAGTGTAGATGCAGAAGGGCATTTTGGAAAAGGGTTTTCACGAATTATGATGCTCGACATAGGTTGTGGCGAAAATTTGAAGAAAGGTGACATAGGACTAGACTTTAGAAAAACGAGTTCGGTGGATATTGTGGCAGATGCTCGTATGCTGCCTTTTAAAAATGGGTCTTTTGATCATGTATACTCCAGCCACTTAATCGAGCATTTTAGCCATCGTGAAGTCAGAAATGTTTTGATGGAATGGATCCGCGTCTTGAAAAGAAATGGAATAATTGAGATTCGTTGCCCCGATCTCCGTGCTAGAGCTTTTCTATTCTTTCTGAATCCTTCATGGCAGAATGTGAGAAATATATATGGCGGGCAGGACTACGCTGGCAATTGTCATAGATGTGGCTTTTCTTATGGACTCATAAAGAGCCTACTAGAATCATGTGGAATTAAAAATTTGAAGAGAGCAATTAAGGGTGTTAAGGGCATACCGTTCCTTCCTGATTGTCTTCACGTCAGAGGTGTTAAGAGCTAAGATCTAAGATGAACAGTCTATGTCTTGCGCACGCTTCTCCACTCAGCCGGAGTCGTACGTCCCAAGAATCTAGGTTTAGTGGGTAGATGAGAATACTGCAGGTTATACCAGTCTTTTCTGAGTTTTTTGGGGGGCCCGTCTTCGATGTACGTAGTATCTCAAGAGAACTCGCTAAAAGAGGGCATGAAGTCACTGTTTATTCTACTTCAGCTTATAATTGGACTCAAGATCTGAATCGCAAGGAGGAAATGATGGATGGTTACAGAGTTGTATATTTTTCTCGAGTTAAGTTTAGTTCGTTTTATCAGTTCTTTATATCCACCGAAATGTGTAAAGGTATAAGAGATAGCGTAAAAGATTTTGACATTGTACACACTCACACTTGCAGAGCGTTTCCAGAGATCCCTTTGCACCATTATGCCCAAAAATACGGGGTTCCATATATTCACCAAGCTCATGGGAGCTTATCAAGGGTAGGGAAAAAGTACCTCAAATACTTATATGATGCTTTATTTGGATATAGCGTTTTAAAGAATGCTTCAAAGGTTATAGGTCTGACCAAAGTCGAAGCTGAACAATATATGGCAATGGGCGTAAGAAAGGATAAGATAGAAATAATCCCAAATGGCATTGAATTATCAGAATACGAAAAACTTCCAGCTGTAGGAAATTTTAAAAGAAAATACGGCATATGCGATGATAAAAAGGTCATACTTTATCTGGGTAGAATTCACAGGTCTAAGGGAATAGGTTTTTTGATCAAGGCCTACGCCTTCCTAAGAGACAATACGGGTCTTAAAAATAACATGTTAGTAATAGTAGGTCCCGATGATGGATATTTAAAGGAAGCAAAATCTCTAGCAAGGTCACTCGGAGTGGCTGAAAATGTTTTATTCACCGGATTGTTATTGGGGCGTGAAAAGATATCAGCGTTTGTCGATGCCTCCTTATGCGCTTATTTACGCCCCAATGAGCCTTTTGGACGCGTTTCTTTGGAAGCCGCTGCATCAAGGACACCGATGGTCGTTGCCGAAGAAGCTGCTATGTCCCACTTAATTAAGGAGGGTGGTTTGGGATTCACCGTGAAGTATGGTGATGTAGTTAAACTAACTGAAATTATGAAGAAGATACTTCAGAACCAAGAACTAGCAAGAAAAATGGGTGAATGTGGACGTAATTTTGTGTTTGAAAACTTCAGCTGGACTATTATCGTTGACAAACTTGAGGGACTCTATAGAAGAGTGGTTGCAGACATACGATTAACCTGACGCGTGCATAAAAGGAAAAGTCATTTATGGTAAAGATATTAATGGTGGCCACTAATTTCCCCCCGATGGAGGGGGGAATAAGCACACATTCATACGAGGTAGCTAGAAACATAGGCCATGATGTTGGCCACGAAATCGCGGTTTTATCTCCAAACTGTAAGGGCGTTAAAAAGTTCGATGGAAATGAGAGATTTAAGGCTATCAGAATGATGCTGGTAAACACACATGTCATGAACATGCTAGGCAAGGCGCTCATCGCCTATAAGGTCTATTTTCTCATTATAATGATGCTTTACATCACATATTATTCGATGACGCTAAGACCCAAAAGAATCTACATAACGCATTGGAACAATGCCGTCTCTGCCCTGCTTCCCACGAAGCTATTCAAGATTCCCTATTACCTCGCTGTTCACGGAACAGAGGTCATAAGGCCTCTAGAAAGCAAACTTCGCAAAATGTTGCTATTTTTGTCAATCAGAAACGCTAGAAAGATAATTTGCTTGGGTAGTTACCAGAAAATCAGTCTAGTCAAAGCTGGAGTACCTTCGAACAAGCTATGCGTTGTCTCAGAAGGCGTTGACCTAAAAAGGTTCAAAACGTCCATTGATCCTTCTGAGGTGATCAAAAAACATGGTTTGAAGGGCAAAAAGGTTATTCTCACAGTTGGAAGATTAGTTAAGAGAAAAGGCCATGACATGGTTATAAAATCACTGCCTGACGTTCTTAAGAAAGTTCCAAACGCGGTCTATGTCATAGTGGGAAAAGGACCGGAACTAGAAAATTTAGAGAGGCTAGTGAACGAATTAGACTTAAGAAAGAGCGTGATCTTTGCGGGTTACGTGCCTGACAAAAAGTTGCCGAAGTACTATAGTGCCTGCCACGTTTTTATCATGGCAAACAGGGAGGTCAATGGGGACATAGAGGGCTTTGGCATCGTTTATCTGGAGGCAAATGCCTACTCTAAACCAGCTGTCGCAGGAAAATCGGGAGGTACAGGAGACGTGGTAAAACACGGTGTTAATGGGTTACTGGTCGACCCATCAAATATCAAAGAGATATCAAAAGTATTAACGCACTTATTAACAAACGAAAGGCTAGCTGAAAAACTAGGAATGAAAGGAAGAAAAATGGTTGAAAACAGATATAATTATTCGTTCGTTGCAAAGAAAATTCATAATATCATATTAGATGCTGGACGAGGCTGAAACTTAAAGAGAGAAGTATAATGCGAGTTTAGGTGGTTGATGAGGGGACAATTGAAGGCGATTATTGTAACTAATAATGAACGGAATATAGACGGTCTTGGATGGATGTGCACGAAGGCTTTAGGCAGGTTGGGTGTTAAAACAATCTATATGAATTTAGAAATACCTCCTTTCCCTATCATTTCAAAAATTCGGGAATATTTATTTAATGAAACTTTAATAGAAAAATCACTCGAAACAGACCCTGATTTCGTATTTATTTTGAAAGGAAATATGATATATCCTAAAACATTAAAGAAAATTAAACAAAGTACAGGCGCGGTGCTTTGCAACTGGAATCCGGATAATCCGTTCAACCCAACGGTTACAAGCCGAAATCATAGAGAGGGAATTCGTTTATACGATGTATATTTCATATGGGGCAAATTTCTGCTCTCTGAACTAAAAAAGATTGGTTGCAACGAAGTTGTATATCTCCCATTCGGTTACGATATCGAACTTCATAAAAAGATCGACGTTAAATCAAAAATAAGGGACATAGTGTTCATTGGAACTTGGACGAGAAGTAGAGAAAAACTATTGAGTGGATTAACTGAATTCGATTTATCAATATATGGGGTTCGTAGCAATTGGAGACACTGCAAAGACAAAGGAGTCCGTGCCTGTTATAGAGGAAAACCTGCCTTTGGAGAAATGTACTCCCGCATTTTATGTGAATCTAAAATAGCGCTCAATTTTATCAGAAGCCAAAACAGCTCAGCTCACAACATGAAAACCTTCGAAATCCCTGCAACCGGAACCTTCATGATGTCAACTCGGACGACAGAGCAGAAAGAATTCTTTAAGGAGGGTTATGAAGCAGAGTACTTCTTCACCCTCTCTGAACTGAAAGAGAAAATCCCATATTACATCGAAAATGACGAGGAAAGGGAGCGAATAGCCCATAATGGCTATCTAAAAGTGAAAGATAAACACTCTTATGACCAAAGAATGAAAGAGGTTCTATCAACAGTGACCTCTTTCAAAGAAAACCGTATGTGCTGAGACTTTCCAATATGAAAATAAAGTTTGGCGTTTTTGTTCCTCAAGTATGGAGAAGAGACTTAGTTGACATGCATGACCCCATCAATCAATATGAAAGGATAAAGGAAGTTGCCTTGGAAGCTGAAAACCTTGGCTTCGACTCCATCTGGCTTGTAGACCATCTCCAAACACCTACGTTTTCCTCAAATCCATGCTTGGAATGTTGGGTTACTCAGAGCGCACTCGCCGAAGCCACTAAAAGTATACGGTTGGGCCAAATGGTAACCTGCAATTCCTACCGCTACCCATCAGTTCTCGCGAAGATGGCCTCCACTCTAGACAATATTAGCAAAGGACGGGTTGAGTTCGGAATAGGAGCAGGATGGTACGAGAATGAATACATTGCATACGGTATTCCATTTCCTTCCGCGGCCGAGAGGATCGCTCAATTGGGAGAAGCCGTGCAGATAATAAAGAAAATGTGGACGGAGGAGGAAGCATATTTCGAAGGTAAATATTACCGAATAAAAGGTGCATATAACAGTCCAAAACCAGTTCAACGACCTCACCCTCCGATTTGGGTAGGGGGCGGTGGTGAAAAGCTCACATTAAGAATCGTTGCTAAATATGCTGATGGCTGTAATTTTATATCTAGCCCTGAAGAATACAGCTACAAACTCGAGTTACTGAAAAAATATTGTGAAGAAAATGGAAGAAAGCCCAATACAATAATGAAATCCCTTACCACGGATATAACGATCGCTCGAAAAGAAGATGAAGTAAAAAAGTTGAAGAAATTATACGTTAATAGGAAATACGTTGTTACGACTTTACGCCATCCATTGAAGGCATTATCCTTTGCTAAACGATATCTTTCAGGCCATATAACTCCCTGTGACATAATGGGAACACCGGAAAAATGCGTAGAGCAAATCTCTCAGTACGCAGATCTCGGGGTAACTCATTTTATGTTATACTTTTCAAACGTTAATTCTAGTAGGCTCCAACTTTTTGCAGACAAAGTTATACCGAATTTCAGTTAATTCCAATAACTCTTAAGTGGAATAACTAATTGATTGATCTACTCCTAATTAACCCCCCGATAACTTATATAGGAACATTTCCGCTCGGACCACTTTCAATTGCATCATATGTAAGAGAACACGGTTTCAATGTAAGAATCATTGATGCAAATTCACAAGATATAAGAATGCCATCCGTGCTACGAAAGGCTCGTATTATCGGTGTTACAGCAACAACTGAGAGGGTTATCTCAGCATACAAGGTATGCGAATATGTAAAAAAGAATGTCTCTCCAGACATTTTCTGCATACTCGGCGGTATACATGCAACTGCATTACCCGAAAAAACATTGGAAGAAAGCATGTTTGACATGGTCGTTGTAGGTGAAGGAGAGCAGACTATGTTAGAAATACTCCAAGAACCCACCGGAAAAACCCCTGTCGATATTCCAGGGACCGCTATAAAGAATGGAGACAGTATAATTGTTAATAAACCACGTGAATTGATGAAAGATTTAGATACTCTTCCTTTACCAGCCTATGATCTAATAGACGTAAAGACGTATCTTCATGGAATTAGGGGACAGTATGGAAATGCTCGAAGAACCATACCTATAATGATAGGCAGAGGCTGTCCCTTTAACTGCGTATTTTGTTCCTCAAATGTGATTTGGAAAAGAAAAGCTCGCTTTTTCTCAGTTGACTATATAATTAACCACGTGAAATTTTTGATTAAAAAATATAAAGTAGATGGGATACCCTTTCAAGATGAAGAATTTCTCATCAAACATGATTTTGCTCATGAACTTTTAGATGGTTTCATATCTTCAGGCATATCCAAGGAAATAGTATGGTCGTGTGAAGCAAGGGTTGACAGTGTGAATAGGGATTTAGTAAGGAAGCAGAAAAAAGCAGGATGCGTCCTTATCAGATTTGGTATGGAATCAGGTTCCCAGAAAATCTTAGACTTTTTAAAGAGAAGTACGACAACCGTCGAGCAAAATAAGAAGGCAGCTGAACTATGTAAAAGCGAGGGGCTAGGTTGCTTTGGATCATTTATAATAGGTTCACCGATGGAAACCGTCGACGATATAGTTGAGACGATTAACTTCATAGAAACAAATATGATAGGTCATACAGTCGCGATGTTCGTTGCTGTTCCATATCCAGGTACAGACTTATACAGGATATGTGAAAGTGAAAAATTGTTTCGAGAGGGTATTACTTGGTATGACTTTATGATAGAAGAAGGCGATAAAGTGTCTACACCAGTAATTCGAAGTAAACGTTTTACCTCAAAACAGTTAGCTGACATGAGAAAATACATGAACATAAATGTAGTTGAACCAATAAATTCAAGAAAAAAGATCAAAAAGCTCAACCATCACAAAGAAATAAATAAAATATTAGTGGGTGACGACCACATGATCAGATACCCATATTACCACGGATTATCCTTCTTTCTAGAAGGAGTTAGGCATCCGCGTGAAGCTCTGAATTATTCGAGGAAATATTTGAGGAAGAGAAAAACAATTAAGATGCTAAAAAACCTTTGACTAGACTCTGTCCATGAACCAAGCAGTCAATATCGATAAAAAAGGGGCAGACAAGCTTTCTTAAAAATGGGTAAGAAAAGGGGAAAGGGAAGTCGAGCTCCCTCACCATCTTCTCATGTTATCCATGTTTTACTTCTGTCTTAATAGAATCTGTTGATCGACCCGAAGAGTGATGGAGAATAAGAAGTATTAAAATTGGATTAGTGACTGGTACGGTTTCCTTCAATCGTATTCCCTATTATGAAAAGATTGCAGCTACAGAAGGCGTTGAATTGGCCGTTTATTCAACTGACCCAGAGAAAAAATATCTGGACCGTTACCAAGCTAATAAGAATACACACGCTGAATACATACTCGATAAAGGACGAATTTTGGAGTTCCTCCAACAATGGAAGTGGGACTGTCTAATCGCTGGTGGATACAGCAACCCGGCACACATGTTGACATACGTGTACAGCAAAATCCGGAGGATTCCACTAGTGTTACAGACTGAAACTTTTGCCCTGAATAACTGGATCAGTAAAATTGGGTTCCCAGCTATACGTTTATTCATCAGGACAGCAGACGCAATCGCGGCTGCAGGAACAGCGGCAAAAAAGTTTCAAATTCAATGTGGAGCCGCGCCTGAGGATGTTTTTATCGCCAGATATGTGATAGACAATGAAACATTTTGTTCATACCTCGAACAAACGGATCTCAACGCTTTAGCTGAAGATCTCAATGTGGATGACAAGCAAGTTGTTCTGTTCGTAGGAAAACTCATCCCCGATAGGGGCCCGATGACACTAATGAGAGCGTATGGCCAACTCGCCGCCCGATGCGATGATGTTGCCCTCATTGTGGTTGGAACTGGTCCACTAGAGGAAGAAATGCGTTCATATGCGAAGAAACAAGGCCTTTCAAATGTAAAATTTGTTGGATACGTTGATTATCCAAAACTGGCCTCCTACTACGGTATCAGCGACGTATTTGCGTTCCCAGCGCGTTATATAACATGGGGTCTGGTTCTCAATGAAGCGATGGCTTTGGGCCTTCCCGTTGTTGCTTTTAGGGGTGTGGGGGCAGCCGCTGATTTAGTGATTGACGGAGAAAATGGTTTTATTGTCGAGCACGGGGATGAAAGAGCGCTGTGTGATGCTCTAATAAAAATATTGAGTAGTGAAGAGACGAAACGTGCCATGGGGAGACGTTCCAAAGAATATGCTATGAAGGAATTCAGCTTGGACAAGAGTATCAAAGAAATCCTTGAAGTTGTACACTACGCCATCAAGAAGAAAAAGAAACTGCGATATTGACAACCCATCAACTAATACCGCGGAGACATGCACATAAACAGAAAAGGAATTCCTACACACGCTCAACTAGTTAACATGGTACAAAGTTGGCTCAACCTGTGAATGTCCTAGTAACCGGCGGGTCCGGGTTCGTTGGATTTAACTTCATTCTTTATCTGCTAAGTAAGAAAAAGAATGTTAATGTGATAAATCTAAGTAGGAGTCCTGCACCACTAAAGGTGGTAGACCAACGCTACTCATTTATCCAAGGAAACGTCCTTGATGAAAAGGTAGTCTGTGAAGCAATCAGAAAAGCGGAGTACATTGTCAATTTCGTTGGTGTGGTCAATGACAGCAATAGCATCAAAAATTCCCAGAATATGGTTGAAACAAACGTTCTTGGGGCTAATAGCGTGTTTGAAATTGCACACCGTGAAGAAGTCAAGAAAATCATTCATATTTCTTCCACAGCAGTTTATGGTAAGCAAATTGGAGGAAAAGTCAACGAAGACGCTCCTTTAAACCCTCTAAATTTCTACGGTGCGAGTAAGGCTGGAGCGGATCTTCTCGGCATGAGTCATTATAGAATTCATAAATTACCTATAATTATAGCGAGGCTTTCGAGCAACTACGGCTTATTCCAATCGGTAGACAAGTTGATTCCCAAATTTTCGAGGTTTGCCTCCAAAGGAGAACCACTTCCAATTTATGGGGATGGAAGTGCCCATAGGGATTGGATTTTCGCGACCGATAGTTGCCGTGCAATTTCACTTCTCCTTCAACAAGGAAAGCCCGGAAAGATTTACAACATTACGGGACGAGACGACCGATCAATACTTGATGTTGCAAAATGTATTCTGGACATCCTCGATAAACCAGAAGATCTTATTAGTTTCATTGATCGAAGGGAATATGGTTATAATTACGTGCTTGACGATACTCGAATACGAAACGAGTTTGGATGGGAGCCTCAGATTAAGTTCCGAGAAGGAATGGAGCTTGTTGTGCCAGTTTATGCAGAGGGTCTTCGTCTCTCAACTGTCTCGAAACTTTATCCAAATGTCAAAGTTGAGATTCGAGCGTAGTAGTGCCCTCATAAATAATGTTTGAGTTTATGCGCAAATAAAATGAAGATATTGATTACTGGTGGAGCAGGGTTCATCGGAAGTAATTTTGCTCATTTTCTAGTTGAGAATCAGAAAGGATGGGATATAACCATACTTGACAAGCTCACATACGCTGGAAAATGGAGGAATCTAAAAGGAATAGAGAATGAAATTCGATTTGTACAAGGTGATATCAACGACGATGACTTGGTTTCTGAACTTATATCTCAAAACGAATACATAGTGAATTTTGCCGCTGAAACCTTTGTAGACAGGTCAATCGAATCCGATGCTCCTTTTATCGAGACAAACATAAAAGGAACATGGAATCTCCTGAAAAATTGTAAAGAAAATAATGTTAAAAAGTTCATTCAAATTTCGACTGATGAGGTCTACGGGTCCATTAGAGAAGGAAGCTTTACCGAAGAAGATGCACTCAAACCGAACAATCCGTATAGTGCATCGAAGGCAGCGGCAGATATGCTTTGCAGAGCATACCGAGTAACTCACGGCGTTCCTACTATAATTATTAGACCCTCGAATAACTTTGGGTCTCGTCAACATACAGAAAAGCTCATACCTAAATTGATCACGAGGGCAATGAAAGGATTGTCACTACCTGTATATAGTGATGGTTCAAACGTCCGAGATTGGATATATGTTTACGACACTTGTAGAGGAATCTATAAGGTTTTGATGGAGGCAAGAGTTGGAGACATATACAACTTAGGCGGTTCGAGTGAACTGTCCAACTTGGAGGTGGGGAAAATGATCCTCGATGAACTAGGAAAGCCCTACTCTCTCATAGAGTTTGTAAAGGATCGCCCAGGACATGATTTCCGGTACAGCATGGATTCGTCCAAAATACGAAAATTAGGATGGAAACCAGTATACTCGTTTCGAGAGGGGCTTAGGGAGACGATCGATTGGTATGTAAATGAGGAGAAGCAAGTGATTTGATGAAGGGAGTCTTGCTCGCTGGTGGATACGGAACCCGACTTAGACCGTTAACTTATATCACCAACAAGCATCTATTGCCGGTATACGATAAACCGATGATTGAATATGGCCTAGAGGCCCTCCATCACGCTGAGATTAGAAATATCTGTGTTATTCTCGGAGGAGCGAAAGGCGAAGATATCCCTAAATACTTAGGAGACGGCTATAAGTATGGAGTTCGCCTGCAATACAGATGGCAAGGAGACCCCAAGGGCATCGCTCATGCTGTTCTTTGCGCCGAAGATTTCGTTGCGAACAGCCCATTTGTTGTCTATTTTGCTGACAATATCTTTCCTGAGGGGATAGCCGACTTCATCAAAGATTTTGAAAAATCTGAACACGACGCAAGGATTTTACTGAAAGAAGTGGACCATCCAGACCGTTACGGCGTCGTTGAGATCAAGGATAATGTTTTAGTTGGTCTCGAAGAAAAGCCAGATAAACCGAAAAGCAATCTTATAATTACAGGAATTTACTGTTTTAGACCATCAGTCTTTGAAGTTATTAAGCAATTAAAGCCCTCTTGGAGAAACGAGCTAGAAATTACCGATGCGATCCACAAAATGGTAGTTTCACCAGATTACGAAGTGGGACACTCGATTTTAAAAGATAAATGGTTTGACTGCGGTAGTTTTGATGGCATGTTAGAAGCAGCCATATCTATGAGAAAAAAGATGAAAGGGAGATAATGCGAGAAGACTACAAACAAATTTTATACAATGCACTAAAAAGATTTTTTGAAGAAAAAAAAGAAAGATTTGTTCCCGGTGAGACGGTCATCCAATACGCGTGGGCTATCTTCGACCAAGAAGAGGTTTTCGCAGTTCTAGATTCGTTAATGTCTGGATGGCTCGGTCTTGGGAAAAACGAGAGGGAATTTGAAGAGGAATTCACAAACTTCCTTGGAACAAGATATTGTGTGATAACAAACAGTGGATCGTCAGCAAATTTGCTGGCAGTGGCTTCTCTTAAACTCCCTAAAGGAAGTGAGACAATCACTCCCGCGACGACTTTCCCCACAACTCTTAACCCACTGATTCAACACAGCCTTAAACCTGTCTTCGTAGATATTAATCCTGCCACATACAATACCGATCCTTCTGAACTAGAAAAAGCTATTTCGAATAAAACTAAACTCATCATGCTCCCTCACACTCTTGGAAATCCCAATGAAATGGATGCTGTGATGGAACTTGCTGAGGAACACGACCTGTTTGTGATAGAGGATGCGTGCGACGCACTGGGTTCACAATATGATGGAAAGTATGTTTCAACTTTCGGGAACCTTGGTACCTTCAGCTTCTACCCCGCTCACCATATGACCATGGGTGAGGGAGGCGCTGTTGTGACGGAGGATGAGAAACTCTGTTTGACCATCAGGTCACTGAGGGATTGGGGAAGGGCATGTGTGTGCCCTATCTGTAAGATGACGCTCAATTCAAATGCGTACTGTCCATTGAGATTCTTAGAATCGCCGATTCCAAATTATGACAGACGCTATACGTACATCAACATAGGATACAACTTGAAGCCATTAGATCTCCAAGTTGCTATCGGCCTTAAACAATTAGAAAGACTCCCACAGTTCATTAAAAAAAGAAAGGAAAACTTCAATAAACTTTACAAAGAACTGTTAGAGTTTGAAAGATACTTCATTCTTCCCGAATCGTTGCCTAAAGCTGATCCAAGCTGGTTTGCGTTTCCCCTTACTGTTAAAGATGATGCACCCTTTAAGCGAGCGGATATAGTAGGCTTTCTTGAAAAGCGACGCATCGCAACAAGGCCACTCTTTGCCGGCAACATCTTAAAACAACCTGCCTACATAAACATTGCCTGTAAAGTGGTCGATAAACTTAGAGGTAGCGATAAAGTGATGGATTCATCTTTTTTCATCGGCATTCATCCAGGAATCGATGACCCACAACTAGCTTACATAAGTGATACCTTCAATGAATTCATCAAAATACATGGTAAACTGTATTAGAAAGGAGTAATAGATAAGCCAAAATGAATATTCTAGCCGTAGGAGCAAATCCGGATGATGTAGAAATAGGTGCCGCTGGTACATTAGCACGACACGTAAATGAAGGAAATAAGGTTTACATTTTACACATGATAAACACGGGCTATAACGATCCTATAACGAAACGTGTTTGGCGAAGCGATGTGGAAACAAGAAAACAAGCGGAAAGAGCTGCAACGATTATAGGTGCTGAAATGCACATGCTAAATTTCAGAGATAGGCATGTTCCATTCAATGAAAAATCAATCATATTAGTAGAGAAATTCATTAAAGAACACTCTATAGACGTTGTTTACACACATTGGGGAGGTGACAGCCACCAGGACCATATAAATACACATAGAACGGTGATGGCCGCTACGCGGTATCTAGAGAATGTATATTTATATGAACAAATTCCTGTACCGCGTATGTCCACCATCCATGTGGAACCTAAATATTATGTGGATATCACAGATTATGTTGACATAAAACTCGAAGCCATCAGATCGTACGAATTTCTTCTCAAAAAATATGGGGACGACTTTATCGAGGGAATAAAGGCATTAGCCAGATATCGGGGAACTCAATGTGGCAGAAAATATGCTGAAGCTTTTGAAGTTGTGAAAATAGTAAGATAGATGGGAAGGACGCGTAGAAAAGTGAAATTGCTAGTTATCGGGTTAGATGGGGCGGATCCTGATTTATTAAAGGAGTGGAATTTGCCTAACCTACGTTCATTTGATATTTACAAACTCAAGAGCACGCTTCCACCCTCTACGGCTCCTGCTTGGACTTCATGCATAACAGGCAAAAATCCAGGAAAACACGGCGTATCACATTTCATGGATATGGATCCTTTCATAGAGGGCAACAATCGATCGGAAGTTGTAAATTCCACAAGCATCGACTCTTACAAGTTTTGGAACGTATTGAACCACTATGGGATCAGTACCGGGCTGATGGGTATCCCCGTAACATACCCGGTTGAACATGTGAAGGGTTTTATGATTAGCGGTATGCTAACCCCTAGGACCGTCAAAGATTTTTACTATCCCTCCACTCTGGGCTTAGACGATTACGAAATATTTATTCCTTATAGTACATATCGGCGCCTCTTCTTTAAACCGTTATATGGTAAGTGGTTCTTGGAAAAGATATACAAGAATACCAAGAGGAAGTTCAAAATAGCGAAGGAGCTTATGAGAAAAGTCGATGTTTTTTTTATGGTTGAAAGCAATACTGACCAGATTCAACACTTCTTCTTCTATAACGGTGTGACGGATAGAGCGAAAGAGACTATAGGAAACTTTTTTCACTTTGTCGATAGTTTATTAGAGGATTTGATAGGAGAGATCGATTGCCCAGTTATATTATTATCTGACCATGGGTTCGGAAGAGAACAGAAAAAGTTCGTAAGAGTTAACTCATGGTTGAAGGAAAGAGGGCTTTTTAAAGAAATTCCGAGGAGGAAATGGTTCTTAAAATCTTGGCTCATCAAAAGAGGATACATCGACGAGACCCCGCAGATAGATTGGAGAGAGACCAAGGCTTACTTCTTCGGTGACAATAACCTAACGGGATTCATAAGGATTCTAGACGGAAATAGAGATGAGATAATCGAGGACTTACGAAAGGAGAGATTTGTGGATCAAGTGTTCACAAAGGAAAATATCTATAGTGGTCCCTACCTCAAGTACGCCGCCCATATAATTGTAACCTTTAAAGAAGGATACACCCCTAAAAATGGCATAGGGCAGGTCGTCCAAGAGATGCCCTATCCCAGAAAGTTTGCTAGTCATAGAATAAACGGATTCTACACCATAGGAAACTGCAACTGTGAACTGGGAGACGCAGAGATCTATGATATCGCTCCGACGATCCTAAACCTTCTAGGTTGCCCGATACCAGATGACATGGACGGCAAACCCCTAGCAGGCGGTGAACCCCAATTTAAACCCTTTAGTCAATACAACAGAGAATCTCATCGTTTCTCGGAGGAAGAAAAAGAAGAATTGAAAGAAAGGCTGAGAAGACTTGGTTATTTGTAGCCAAGTTATGTAAGGAGTAGATAATGAAGGTAATCATTTCTGTATGTGGAACCCTTACCGGCCCCCGTATCGCGAAGGTATTGGCGGGCAAGGGTTACCTTAAAAAGATCTATTTTACCAAGATGCAGCCCTATAGGATTGAAATTGATCCAGACCTAGTGCATTCAATGCCCTATTTCCACTACTTGGCATACGCATTAAAATGGACAATTTTACCCTCCTCGGCATGGTATTGGACATCGAAGCTGTTTGATCTAACGGTATCAAAGAAGGATCTCAGCTGTGACGTATTTCATGGATTCAGTGGACATTCTTTAATCTCAATGCAGAAAGCGAAAAATTCAGGTGCTAAGGTGGTCATCGATATGGGGGCTCCCCACCCCTTAGTTGATGACCAAATATTTATAGAGGAATACAAACGCTTTGGAATCGACTATAAGCCAGATTACCAGTTGACGAGAAGACAACTTGAAGAGTATGAGAAGGCAGATTACATACTGGTACCTGGATGTTTTGTCTACAGGAGTTTTCTGAACAGTGGAGTCAGCGAGGAGAAATTGATTGAAATTCCCTACGGAGTTGACCTCAATAAATTCAGAATTAAAAAGATTAAAAAAGATGATACTTTCAGAATAATATACGTTGCGGGTTTAGGTGTTACTAGAGGAGTCCAGTATCTTTTAGAAGCATATCATCAGTTGAATTTGAAAAACTCAGAGTTAATTCTCATAGGAAGAGCAGAAAAATGCCTCGAGCCAACCCTTAAAAAATATGAGAAAGAAGTCAAACACCTAGGCTTTATCGAACACCATAAGCTTGTAGACTATTACACTAATTCTTCTATCTTCGTCTGCCCCTCGCTTTCAGAAGGCGGCCCTTTAACCATCTATGAAGCGATGGCTTGTGGTCTCCCGGTTATCTCAACGGAAAACACTGGTTCGGTGGCTAGAGATGGAAAGGAAGGTTTCACCGTGCCAATCCGCGATGTGGAAGCGTTGAAAGAAAAGATAAGATGTTTCTACGAAAATCCTTCAGAAATGAAAAGGATGAGTAGAAACGCCAGAAAAAGGATTGAGAATTATAGCTGGGAAAAGTATGCGGAAAGGATCATTGAGGCTTACAAGAAGATATTGAATTAGCAGGACCTAACTATAAGTGACGTTGAAAATCTCTCTATCTCAACCTATCTTAGGCATGGAAGAGATGGAAGCCCTCAGGAACGTGTTAAAATCCGGCTGGATCACCATGGGCCCTAAGGTATGCGAATTTGAAGAGCATTTTGCGAGGTTTGTGGGCGTCAAGCACGCTGTTGCTGTGAACTCAGGTACATCCGCTTTACATATCTTATTGGAATCAATGGGAGTAGGCACAGGGGATGAAGTGATCTTACCCTCACTCGTGTGTATGGCGGTTCCCTACGCCGTTCTGCGATCTGGTGCCCACCCAGTGTTCACCGAGGTCATTCCCAAAACATTTAATATAGATGTCGAGGACGCCGAGAAGCGCATATCTAATAAAACGAAAGCAATCATTGCAGTTCACCTCTACGGCCATCCGGCTCAATTGGATCGACTCGAGGAGATTTGTAAGAAACACGACCTGCTGCTGATCGAAGACTGTGCACAGGCCCACGGCGCCGAATATAAAGGGAATAAGGTGGGTTCCTTTGGTGATGCGGCTTTTTTCAGTTTTGGAGCCACAAAGAATATGACGACCGCGGAGGGAGGAATAATCTTGACAGACAGCGACGAGATCGATGAAAAATGTAGAGCCATAAGGTATCACGACCAATGTGCAAAGACTCCATACGTCGGCTCTAATTATAAGATGACCGATATTCAGGCGGCTATGGGTCTTGTCCAGCTTGAAAGGCTCAAAAATTTTACTGAAAGGAGGAGGGAAAATGCACGATTCCTTACCAAGAATTTAGAGAGAGCCAAAACCATTAGGCTCCCAATCGAATCCATCGATGTGTATCATGTGTATCACCGATATACCATAGTTGTTAATCATATAGAGAGAGATAGGCTAAAGAATTCTCTATTAAAAATGGGAATCGGATGTGGAATCCTTTACGACCCCCCTGCTCATCTACACCCGCTCTTCGTAGAAAGATGGCGCGGGAAACTCCCCACCACAGAGAGCCTTAGCAAGAAGATCCTTTCGATTCCTGTTCATCCCGGGCTTACGGCTGAAGATTTAGAATACATAGTTAACGGTGTCAAGCGGTCTCTTTTAACTGATTAAACATTTGCTATGAGCATTTAGAAATGACAATGGAGCACCGCAGAATTAAAATTTCGAGTGAAAAGGTTAATGATTCTCTAAAAAGGTTTATGATAGAGTTCAAAGAGGCAGTTGAAGATTCCAAACTAGTTAAAACCATTACCAACGATGTCGACGCAAATCGTTACAGATATAAGGAAACCCTTGAGATTATTCCTTCTAATCTGGACGAGCAAAGGCTACTTGATATCGGGACTAAATATGGGCATCTTGCATATCTGGTAAAAAATCTACGGCGATATGAGATTGTTTCGATGGATAGGAAACGTTCAGACATCAAAGGATGTCTCTCCTTTTTTAGAGATGTCGGTTTGAAATTCATCTTTTCCGATGCATGCAACCTCCCCTTTCGTGATGAGAGCTTCGAGGTCGTCCTTTTTTGCGAGGTGATAGAGCATATTATGAGATATCCCAACGTTGCACTAGATGAAATCTATAGGGTTCTTAGGCCCGGGGGATCGCTTGTGCTTTCAGCGTTCAACTATGCAAGGCTCCAAAATCGGATTCGACTATTAGTCGGAAAGAACCCCTCTCCTCTATATTTCCCAAAAGAGGGGTTTAACGGGCACTACCGCCAATACGTCAGATTCGAGATTGAAGAGATGCTACGAGAAACGGGATTCGAAGTCAAAGAAACAAAAATGACGAATTCGCCCATTATGGATAGGACCAAAAAATGGATTTCCTGGTTAAAAATAATGCGCTTCTTTGGACTTCTTTTTCCTAACGTAAAGTATTATATGATAATACTAGGAGAGAAGCCGCTCAGAGCCAAGGCGTAGCCTTCAAGATGTCTTGAAGCACGTGCAAAGTGCAAGTTTTCATGGTATTTATAGATGAAAGCGATTAGATTTAGCAGTTTGCTTCAATCATCAAGAATCGTCATGCTATGGACCATGTTCACGATCCTTTTTGTTTTATCTACTGCATTAGGAGACTTAATGATGCCCTTAAGGATTATAGTTGGAGGGGCAACTCTTCTTTTTATCCCAGGCTTCCTTATTGTGGATCTAATTCTTCCAGAAGAGAGCTTTGTTCAAAAAGTGGGTCTTTGCTTTGTCATTGGAATAGCACTTCAGCTGATGATCATCATGGGCATCCACACCGTTGGATTTCTCTTTTTTTATAAACGGATGCATGTCCAAGCAACGGTCATTGCTTTGAACTGTTTTCTCATGGTTGTTCTTTCTCTGCTTCGAACCCGCTATCTCTCTGAAGACCTCTCAAAGACGAAAGAAAACGTCTCTCTCAAACCTTCCAAAAAAGCTTCTGACTTAAGAAGTAATTGCATTCTGTTAATCGCCTTCTTGTTAAACCTCCTAATCATATCCTTTTTTGTCATCTATGCCCGGGGGGACTGGGTGGATCCTGATTCCGCCGGTTTTTTGGACATGGGAAGGGGAATCGTCAACGCGGAGTTTAGTTCAAAAAACATCGGATCAATTGGCTCTATTCTATATTTCGAAAATAGAGGTATTAGTAGTGGGCACTTCGGGGCGTCCTTTGCTTATGCCCTTTTTTTCATGCTCGCTGGTGTGAATATCAAGGCGGCACTGCTTATGAATATGGTGATGGGCACTCTGATTATGTTTCCGCTTTATGGAGCCACGAAGGAGCTGTTCGGCAGAAGTGCCGCCCATATCTCTATCTTTCTAGCGGCGATACATCCCTACCTTATAGCTTACTCAAGTCTAATTAGAGGGCCAGAGATCCTAGGCACTCTTCTCCTGATTTCGACATGCTATTTTGCTCTATTAGCTTTGAAGGAACAGAAGTGGTCCAAGATATTCGCGGTTATTGCAGGCATATTTCTATTTTTAACTATGGCAACAGCTGATTACATGTTCTTCGTTTTTATAACGTGCATCTTATTGATTTTCGTTTCTGTGCAATGCGTGTGCACGCGCCGCGATGTAAAGAATAACATCGTTCAGGTTCACATCGGTTTGTTTCTGCTGGGTGGGCTCTTTGTCACGGCGTGGAAGTTCGAAAGTGCTTTCCTCAGTTCTACTCCCTTGTTGATTTGGATTATCATACTAACCTATCCAGCGATAAATGCCTTGATTTATGTGATGAGGAAACGCTCAGGTTGGATGACTCTTCTTCACCTGATGTCTCTATCGTGCTACGCTCTGATCATTCTACATGGACTTAGATTTTACATAGTGGTTTTGCATCCTGAGTTTGTAAAACCGTTAGGCCTAACGCCTCCATCATTCTTATCTAGTATGTTTGGAGCGGCGGGGATGCCGACAGCTGCTATATTTGAGGGTTTTGTTGAGAAACTTATGATTCTTCTGAAGATAGAGGTATTTCATTGGACCGCTCTGGTAACGATGCTTGGTCTAGCAGCTTTGGTCGTTCCGATTGGGTGGCGGAAAAAAGTGTGGGTTTTTGTGTATCCGCTAATTTTCACACTCATAGCAGTCCTACGAGGCTCCGGCGAATTCTTTCCCCCAGACACAGAAATTCCAACAACACTTTTCCCTCCAGTCGATCTAGATTATATTCGTTACATAAGATTTGGTTGGAATAACAAGATTGTACTTAGCTTGACGCCCTACATCTTGATGGCATCCGCTGCGATCATAGGATACGCAGAAAAAGTATCTAGAAATACGATTCCATCAATACAGATTATACTCGAGCGCAGTCTGAAACGAAAAATCAGAAAATGCGTGATTGGGATTTTGGGATCCCACCGATCACTCACTATCAGATATTCAAATCGATTAACTTTAAAAGCGTCTTCCTTTGTACTAGTTCTGTTTATTCTCTTGACGATACAATTTGTGCCCTACTTTCCCTACTACGGACTTCGATCCTGGGATTCTGAACATCCTGCGACATCCTATGGGCATGGTTATTACATGAAGAATAAACCGGTGTATGATTGGGTAAAGATACATTTAGATAAGAATGCGGTTCTGATGTCATGGAACCCGAGAGAGGTAGCTTGGTTCACCGATCGTATAACGGTTGGAATATTAAATCCGTGGGGAATAGGCTATGAGGAGACGGTTAGAGGGGTAAACCTCACACACATCTTATTGCTAATTAGAAGATATCATGTTGAATACTTAATAGTGGAAGACAGATGGGACCCAAAAATCCCAATCACGCGTTTTCTGATGGTTGCTGAAGATGCCCCTCCTGGCTTCAACGTCGTTTTCCGACAGGAGACGCCTGAATGGGGTGGTTTTGTAATGTTATATAACGTATCAGATATTTGGAGGAAGAACATCCAACCAAAGTTTCTTACCTTGACAGTCACGAGTTGTAATTCAACAACGGATTGGAGCATCTTTCGCGGCTCGGGTTCGCCAACTGTCGACCTTAGTGATAAGGGCATTAGCTTTAGGGGAACCACAGATAGTTATGGCTTCTTTGAGGTGGTCTATGATCCTCCAGGGTCTTGGAACTGGAGTACAGTAAGAGGAACACTAAATCTCTGGCTAAAATTGGACACGCCAGCCAACATTGACAGCTTCACTGTCACGTTCTATGATATAAACGGGACGTCACACTGGTATAAAATTCATCATAGGTATGAGGAAAAGGATTGGAAAAGCGAAGACTGGTTCCTTGTCAGCTTCCCTCTACACGCCCCCGATGTCGTCGAACCCGAGAATACTACCATAGACATGGAACAAATAGATGAAATTCATATCAGAATCCACAACCCCATACCCATAGCAGCCAAATTGCATGTGGGTAACTGCACGTTGGAATTGTGGTCTATTCAGCAATAGGTCAATTGATCAAAAATATTTGGCTAGAAATTCAGAACTTTTCATTTACCTGCGCGTGTATGTCTTAAAATGTTTAGACTAGAATCACCGCAGTTAAACATTAAGTCGATCGTTGACATTTGCGGTATGAAAGGCTCGAACTGTTGAGGATAAATCGGATGCTTAAAATCTTGGTACATGACTTCTATCTTCTCATCTTTGAATCTATGTTCGTCCAAGTACTCTCTACCAGACTTTCCCGAAAGATAAACATCAGCACCCAATTCCTTGCAGATATTCAGTAGCAATTCTGTAGACCTTCCAGACACGTTTAATTCCGAAGCTTTAACTAGCTTCACTTTTATTCCAAGTTCCCCGATGATGAATCTTATGATAGTCTCGTTGAGGTCCACTAAATAATGCCACTCTTTCTGATAAAGACTTTTAAAAAACTCTGCACACCGCTCCCAATAAGGTGCGTTCTTGTAGGAGTAAAATAGAGTCTTCCAATGTTTCTTCCGCCAATTCGAATTCTTAATAATCTCAACTTCGTTTATAAGTTGACTAAACCTTCCGCTGGTATAGACAGGGACTGTTAGCCAAGCCCATCCATCACGGGTTCTGATCCTGTTGCGGTTCTGGAAATAATTTTTTTCGAAGGGAACATTATCCAGAAGTACAAAAATATCGCTTTGATCGACTTTGTCAAAAAATCCGTTCCAGGGAAGGTGTTCAGGTTGATGTATCCCTATTATCATAAGAGCTTCTCTACCAAGAGCTTATGTATTGACATGGCGGTTACTAAAATTTTTCCACCATTAGGTTCTTATCTAACGCCTCCTGTGAGTGGAGTTACTATGGTTGCGCGCATTGTTTTTTAATTCCGAATCAGAACAACCCATAAAAAATATCACGATGCGCAAAGGACCCTTTTGAGATGGAGTAAGGTAAAATGAAAATACCCCCATTTAAACCATATTTCTCTGATGAAAATATCGAGTTCGTCTTGACTTGCTTCAGGGAGATTTTAGAGGGAAAATCTTTTCTTTCCCAATCTAAATATTGCGAGGAGTTCGAAGAAAAGTTTGCTCGCTACCATAACGTAAAGTACGCTGTGACTGCAAGTAATGGAACCGCAACGTTAGAAATTATTTTTAGAGCGTTAGACCTTAGGGGATCTGAAATCATAGTTCCCACTAACACTATGGCGGGCACAGTTTTCCCAATCATACACGCTGGCGCAGTACCGGTTTTCGCTGATTGCACTAATGATATGACCCTCGATCCTAATGAAGTAAGAAGGAAAATAACACACAAAACGAAAGCAGTTGTTACAGTTCATGTGGGAGGGCTTGTGTCGCCTCACACTAAGGAAATTGTGGAGATTTGTGGAGAAAATGATCTTTATCTGGTGGAGGACGCCGCTCACGCTCATGGAAGCAAGCTTGATGGTAAATATGCTGGGGCATTCGGAGTTGCTGGCTCCTTTTCTTTCTATTCCACAAAGGTGATGACCACAGGAGAAGGAGGAATGATTACGACAAACAACGAAAAGCTTTACGAAAAAGCAAAATTGCTCCGCAACCAAGCGAAAGAACAGAACAGAAACTACCACAAAGTCTTGGGTCACAGCTGGAGGATGACAGAAGTTCAAGCGTTACTGGGGTTAACACAACTTGAGATGTTGGACGAATTCATTTCAAAGAGGATGCATCTGAAGAAGATCTACGACAAAGAGTTCAATAGAATTCCAGAACTCACGCCTATGGAGATCCCAGAGAATTGTAGACACAGCCTGTACAAATACATTGTTTTCACTCCTGTTAATTGGAGCCCAGGAGACAGAGATAACCTAGAACAGAAACTGAGAAAAGAATATGACGTGAAGTTGGGTGGGTACGTGTATGAGTTACCCTGCCATCTCCAGCCCGTCTTCAGTGATTATGCTCAGGAAAATCTTCCTACAGCTGAATACCTTTGCAATCACCACATCTGTCCACCAATGTACTACCAGATGACCGACGAAGAAGCGTTGTACGTCGCGGATTCCATCCGGAGGTGTATTAAGTGAGTGAAAGAGTAGCTGCAGACCGCTTTCACTTAATGTGAACAGGGATTACTGGAAAACTCAAGAATTTATTAAATATTTTGAAAGGAGATTCAAAATGAAAATTCTAGTAACTGGTGGGTCTGGGTTCATAGGAAGCGCATTAATCCCACTTTTAATCAAGGAAGACCACGAAGTAATATCGGTAGATATTAAAGAACCCTACTCCAAAATCGATGGACTCGAATTTAAAAAACTCGATCTCCTGAATCCAGATGATGCACTATCTTGTTTGAAAGATGTAGATGTCATTTTTCACTTGGCTGGAGTTGTATTATATGAGATGAGGAAAGAACCCTATAGGTCCTCTGGCATCAACGTTGACATAACTCGAAACGTGCTTGAAGCATGTAGGTTGAATTCGGTTGATAAGATAATATTTGCAAGTTCTTTCTACGTCTATGATGGTATCAATGAGGATGCAATAGTGAATGAGACCACTCCCTTGGATACCCTTAATATGGAACTGTTTGGGGCCTCAAAAGTTTTTGGTGAGTCTATGCTAAAAGAGTATAACCGAAGGTTTAAACTCAACTATGTCATTCTCAGATTTGGTTCGGCGTATGGATTCGGAAAGTCCTCAAACGTGGTTCAAACCTTTCTAGAAGCAGGTCTGACAGGAAAGAATATTGTGGTGTGGGGAGAAGGAAAGAGAAGAAATCAATATACCTACGTCAAAGACATAGCTAAAGGTTGTGTTCTTGCAATGAATGAAAAAAACGAAATTTACAATCTAATCTCGCCAGAAGAAACTACAACAGGAGAACTGGCTGAGATGTTACACAGAAAGTACGGCTTTGAAGTTGTGTATGAGACTGCTCAGAAAGAGGGCCCCAGCATGCCTTATATGTCCTCAAGAAAAGCAATGTCGAAGTTAAAGTGGACAGACATAAGCATCGAAAAGGGAATCGAGGAAATGATGGAAGAAATGAGTAACATCTATTTAAAAATAGAAGTTTAACTGACTTGAACCATATAAGGCATACTCGACAATGAGCCTCCCCATATCTTCTTTGAGAAAGCGTTACAGGAACTTAGGGAAATATCTCGCAACCTAGTTTTCTGCTTTTAAAACAATTTATACCCACTTTCTTCGAAACCACATGATTTTTGGGGTCCATTCTCGTAGCCATAGGACTTGGAGAAAGCTCTGGTGACAAAAGCAATTAGGATGGCTAAGGTTTCAGCTAGGGGTGGATTCAACCTTTTCTGGGGCTTAGCAACTTCAACTATCATATCAGCTGTAGGCGTTATACTCGTGGCAAGGCTTCTGTCTCCACCTGAATACGGCTTAGTTGCAATCGCCTTGACGGCGCCCAACCTTATTATGATATTCAGAGACTGGGGCGTAAACTCGGCAATGATAAAATACACAGCTCAATACAGCTCAGAAAACAAAACAGCAAACGTGAGAAGCATCATAGCTGCCGGGCTACTCTTCGAACTGGCTCTAGGCTTCTCCCTCTCACTCATTTCCTTTCTGCTTTCAGGCTTTATAGCAACAAACATTTTCCAACGCCCCGACATAGAACCCTTAATCCAAATAGCATCTTTCACGATTTTCACAGGAGCTTTTCTAACAGCCGCTCAATCCGCCTTCATAGGTTACGAAAAAATGGAACTCAACAGCATCACAATGGTATGTCAATCCATCCTCAAAACCGTTCTAACGCCTCTTCTCGTAATCCTAGGCTTAGGAGCCTTCGGAGCGATCCTCGGCTCCACAATAGCTTTTCTAATCGCCGGACTAATCAGCATCCTAATACTATATGCCGCCCTCTACAAAAACCTGCAGAAAACAAACGACGACAAGCCGAAAACTGTAGAAACCATAAAAACCATGTTCAAATATGGACTGCCCCTATCAATCTCAGCAATCCTAAACGGTTTTCTCACACAATTCTATAACTTCCTAATAGCCATCTACTGCACAGACCAAATGATAGGCAACTATAACGTTGCAGTGAATTTCGCCGTTCTAATCACTTTTTTTGCTACACCAATAGCCACCGTGCTGTTCCCAGCCTTCTCCAAATTCAATTCACAAAAAGAAACGGAAACGCTAAGAAACGTTTTCCAGTTTTCGGTAAAATATGCCGCCCTCCTCGTCGTGCCGGCAGCAGCCGCTGTCATGGCTCTATCAGAGCCAGCCATTTCCACATTTTTTGGCGAAAGATACGCATATGCACCACTCTTTCTGACACTATGCGCCGTTATATACTTATACTCAGCTTTCGGAAGCCTGAGCCTCGGAAACTTTATAAACGGCCAAGGAAAAACCGAACTCAACCTAAAACTAACCCTAATCAGTTTTGTAACAGGATTCCCTCTAAGCATACTGCTAATCCCAAAATTCGGAATTATAGGCCTAATCGCCACAACTCTCACTGCTGGAATTCCAAGCCTGATCATGGGACTCTGGTGGATAAGAAAATATTTCACAGTCAAAATTGACTGGGCTTCGTCAGCCAAAATACTTTTAGCATCCACCGTCGCCGCAGCATTCACTTACACAGTCATTTATCAACTGAACCTGTCCAGCTGGGCAAGACTAGCCATTGGAGCACTAATCTTCCTAACCACCTACACAACAACGACTCCACTGATAGGCGCAATAAACAAAACAGACATACAAAACCTAATAGAGACACTAAACGAGCTAGGACCCTTATCCTACATGTTCAAGCTTCCACTAAACATAATCGAAAAACTGACACCCAGCGCCTAGAAGACACGAACTACGAAAAAGAAAATCTAATAAAACTACTCCTTTCCCTTCATCAAGCGCATAAAAAGAAACAAACCCACTACAAAAGAAGCTAGACCAAGGAGAGTGAGGAGAGTATAAGGAACATCCACCGCTTGAAGAACATAGAGCACATAGGTGGGGCCTCCAAACACGAGAAAAGCTGCGAGAACAGTTAATCCCGCTTTGACACTCCTCTTTTGCGTCTCCTTTGACGACCAAAAGAATGCTAGGGCTATTCCTACAAGCGTTAAACCGACAGTGGCTCCAGGGATGTATGGGCGATCCACGAGGCGAGAGATTATCGTTCTTGGAGAAGCGGCAGGATCTTGCCGCCATAAAATTATTGATGAGATTGCTGTGGCGCTTATGCCTATTATGATGAGAATTGGGGGTAGAACACTAAGCCTAAATTTTCTGGGAGTTTCCATTTCTTTTTGTTTTGTCATACAACAACCACGTTTTAGCGAGTGAATACATTACTGGTTGTTCTTAAGCTTTCCCTTAGAGACCCCTTCCACATCTGTTCCCAACATCTTCATTAGGAATTTGAACACGGAAAACGCGGCTTCTCGGTCTGCTTTGACGCCTGTTGTTGCACCTAACAGACATGCGCCCTCCCAACCTCGGCTTTTTGCGAGTCCCAGTAGTAGACCGGTGGCACCTATTATTTTTCCTTCTCCATAGATTGCGGCGCCCTTCTCCATGATTTCTACGGCTAGTTTTGAAGAGGTGGCGGCTACGTAAACTTCCCCTGCTGGACGCGGCATGGGAACTCCACCCATCGTCACAAGGAACTTGCATCCGTGTTCTTCTACAAAATCTAAGATTTCGCCGCACAACCTGTAGTGTGCCACTACATCATCTATGGAGGGCTGTGCGTCTCCGGTTAAAACGATAAAGTGGGTTTTACCTGTGGAAGAGGCGTAAAACTCGTAACGTGGTGCACGACAGATTCCGTTTTTGTTTACGATGACGAAATCTGGAAACGATGGGGAATAGAGTTCGGCGAAGAGTTTGGCTTGAGCAAAATCGATCAGCAGCCGAGCCGCTATCTTTCCCACGTTTCCAAATCCGGGAAGCCCTTCCACGAATACTGGTTCTTTTAGCTCTGGGCGGAATAGGTGACGGAAATATGGTTTGTCCATTTTTGTCCTCAACCATAAACTAAGTGCAATTGACTATAGGCTTTTCGCATAGTCTTTGTGTGCTAGTTGGGTTGGATTTGTTTGGGTTTTGCAGAATCTGCCTTAATGTTGTTAGGCGCTGTAGGCTATACTATGTAGCCGCTGTAGATGAGCTTCACTTTTTTTAGGTCTAAGATGTTGATTACGCCGTTGTTGTCTATGTCCGCGTTCGGGTCTACTATCCAACGAGAATAGGCTAACTTGACCTTTTTTATGTCTAAGATGTTGCATTTACCGTTGCCGTCTATGTCGCCAGGAACCGTGACGAAAACCGAACCGTCGAAGAGGGTATTGTCTGCTGTATCTGTTTCGCCCGGGACCGTTGTGGCGTTGACGCTTATGGTGTAGGTGCTGTTGATGTCAAAGCCCGTTGTATCCCATTTGAAAATGACGGGTATGGAGTTTTCGCTTGTTAGGGTGATGGTTTTTCTTTGGATGATTGTTGTGTTCGCGTAGACAGTGACGTTGAATTTTTCAGTGTAGTCGCCTTGATTTTTAAGAGTTATAGTGATGTTTACGGTGCGTCCTTGTGCTACCACGGTTTTGTAGGGTGTGGCGCTGACCACCGCCACATCACGTTGTGGAACCCGAGGTGCCATGAGTGGGTACAAGTCTACGCCTTGGTGGGGTAGGAGGGTGTCTCCCACGCCGTCCCCTGGGGGTCTGCCGCCACTCCCATTGTCTTCGCCAGCGTAGTCGCTCCAGTAGTTTCCTCTGCCAGCACTATCGTTCCATGTATTTAACGATTCGTAGAGGTAAAGTTGATCTCCGTTGTTGACGAAGCTGTTGTAGTAAATCGCATTGTTAGATGATCGCCACAAATAGATGCCCCAATCGTTGTCTTCGACGTTGTTGCGGTAAAGATCATTGTCGCTAGATTCAATTAGATAGATGCCATACGAATTATTAGTTATGGTATTTGTGTTAATAATGGCGCTACCAGAAGATTCCAGGTGGATGCCCTCAGTGTTATTGGTTACGGTGTTTCCGCTGATGCGGCAGCTGTCGGAACGATTTAGATAGATGCCGCACCCCTTCCTAGTTACGGTGTTTTCGCTAATAACTATATTATTTGAGTTGAATAGAAGGATGCCTTTATCTGTTGAGCCGCTTGCTCGTATAGTGAAGCCTCTAAGGGTGACGTGGTTTGCGGTTATGTTGACAAGGGTTCCGGTTCCATTTATGACAGTACTCCCCATTATCCCGACAAGTGTCAAAGACTTGTTTATGGTCACGTTTTCGGAGTAAGTTCCGTTACGCACGATGATCGTGTGTCCAGACTGAGCTGAATTTATTGCTTCTTGAATTTTTGTGTAGCCTAGGCGGGTGTTGAGGTTATAGATTGGAGGGGTCAAGGGGCTTACGAGAGGATAGTTGTCCTTATTTTCTTCGTCGATCACTCTTGGGTCGTCGATGATGCCGTCGTTACCCTGCACATCTTGGTTCAGGCCCTTGTATTCGTCCACAATAAACGGAGGTGTGATGGAGTGGTCGCTCCAGTAGTTTCCGCCGGAAGGATAGTCGTCGTTCCAAGTAGTGTTGTAGGATTCGGTGACCTTCGCTTGTATTGTGTTTCCAATGAAGCTGTTATGGTAGATAACAGTGTTGTTGCTAGATTGGAGGTATATTCCGTTCAAATTGTTTGAGGCGGTGACGTTTTGTATCTTCGAATTTGTGGTGTTCCAGAGAAAGATACCATTAACATTCTTTGTTAGTTTGAGGTTTCTTACTGTTACGTTGTTGCAATCTATGAGGTAAAGTGTTCCCGCGTTGGTCGACGAGTAAACGGTGTTTGAGGCTTTCTTTACGTAGTAAACTGGTTTGCCGTCTACCGTGTTGCTCTCGTCTATGGCATTGTCAAAGTGAGCTCCTTCGTCGCCGTATAATCCAAAATTGTATTTGTTACCTGACATGATGTTGTTGGTGAGGTTGTTGCCGCTGGACTGGTAGAGGTATATTCCAATTTCGTTATTTGAGGCGTTGTTATTGGCAAGGTCGTTGTCGCTGGAGTTGACGAGGCGGATTCCATAGTAGTTGTTTGTTAGGATGATGCCGCTTATGTTGTTCCCGCTTGAACCGTCTATGAGGATACCACATTCAGGGTTTCCGCTTTTTTGTATTGTTAAACCGCTTATGTTGACGTTGTTCGCCGTTACCTTAATCACGGTTCCAATGCGGCTTCCATCAATTATGGTGTTGCGCTTGTCCTCCCCAATGAGCGAAACACTCTTGTTCACAACTACGTTTTCATAGTGTATTCCTGCATAGGCTAGGATTTTGTGTCCATGCGAAGTTTCAGGAGCGTTTATTGCTTTTTGAAATGTTGCGTAATATCGGTTTGTATTAATGTTGTAGACGGGTGGGCGTTTGAGGATATGGATCCTGTGGATGCCTAGGGTATAGTTGAAGTATATGAAGTAATGAGTGAGGTTTTCTGTTACGGTTCTTTCTTCGGTCTTGAGCGGTTCATTATCTATTACGACCAACAGCTCATCTGCGCCATTGACTGGTATGAGTGTTTTTGGAACTGTGACGTTGGAGAAACCTGGAGAGGGGCCTGTAACGTTGAAACTGATCTGCTTGGCTGGACGGCTGAAGGCGTGACCGTAGAAACCGGAACCATACACAATGAGAACTGTCCTGCTATCACGCCATTCGTATCCATCAGTTTGTACGCCAGTTGAATTGCTTACGGTGAAAACGGTTTGAGCGGCTGAAAGCGCAACAGTGTAAGTGTCGATTATGTTAAACGGAACCATGAGTAAGGGGTTGTAGTAATCCATCACCATCATATCTCGAAGATGTAGGTCAGAGACTCCGGGTGCCTTGACTTTAAAGGTGGCGTAGGCTAGTCTTCCGTCCCCGCTCGCTCCGTAGTTTCCCAAGAAACTGCAGGCAGATGGGGTGATCTCTCCCGACGTGTTGTTAATGTTTCCGGGCTGCCAGTAAAGTGAGCCTACTAGGAACTCGCCCATATAGACGCCTGTGCATTCTAGGATGGTGGCGTTGAAGGACATGCCTGCTTGCCAACTGTAGATATCGACGGCATCGTTGATGTTTAAGTTGACCGTGACAATGTTGTTGACGCCTATCGCTGTACCGTTGATTGTCGAGGGATTCAAGTAAACCGTTGTCGTAGAACTCGTCTGAGTGATTTTAGGAATGGATGAAGCCGTTCCCACCGATGCCCCGCCCATACCTAAAGATGAATTAGCCGTTTTTGCCCAGTCCTTTGCTAATCTGGAGAGGTCCGCAACGTTGATAATGCCATTGCCGTCTATGTCAGCTGTCGAATTCCATTGTGGATCGCCAGCTTTTGATCCATATGCAACTGCTAAAATGATAATGTCATCAAAGTAAACTTCTCCGTCCAAATTCAAATCGGTTTCCGCTAATGAATAGATCCACGTGGGAATTTTCCATTTTCTAGTGAAGGGCGCAGCACCGTCGTACATGGGGTATACAACCTCTAATTTAGCCTCCCCAGTGACAGGACTCTTCTGCCACTGAGTAATCAAAGGCCTAACGTAGCCTTCTACCCAATTGGCACCTATTTCGTTGCAGAAAACGTCGTGGTGCTGTGTGAATTTGAATTTGCCAAGAGTGCTGATACGATCTGTTTGTTCAAGTTCAGCTACAACAGCGTCGCTGTCGGTCGTTCCAGCTCCCTCGATAGCCTCTTTCAGCGTGTATATTGCGTCATATGCACCATATGAGGTGTATATAGGAGAGTGCCCATAACGCGAAAGGGTTTCGTCGTAGAACGCTAATGCTTTGGGACTTAATGGGGTTCTCGTCCCTGAGGTTGCAAGGATGATTTCATATTCGCATTTCCCTTCTGTCTGCTCCCAAAACTCCATATTCTGTGACATTACGTTGATGCCAACGGGAATAGCTTTGACTCCCATCTCTCTCCACTGCTTGGTGAAATTGATGCCTGCATGCGTTGAAAACAGGTGGATAAGGAGGCGAGCTCCAGAGGCTTTAATGGCTGTTAGATATGCTGTGAAATCCGTAGCATTAGGGCTGACTCGAGCGCTGTAAGTTACGTTAGCGTAGGGTCCCAGTACAACCGGGTAAATATCTGGGTCCGTCATATTCTGATGCATTTCGTCCCATAATGTTAGGTCTTCCGAGACGACGGCAACCTTGACTTGTTTGTTGGGTGCGCCCTCCCACAAATATTCTCCATATAGAGGTAACAGTTTGGACGCTAAAACAAACTGGTGAAAGGCCCATAGTGCCTTGGCAAGCGTGGTTAAGTTAACGGGCGCCACCCTGAACAGGTATTTGTACCTTGTATAATTTTCTTGAACATCGTCAATCAATTCGTCATCAGCTGCACCAGCGATGATGAAGATTTTCTTATAGTCCATAAAGACTTCACGCGCCGCAGAAACGGCCTCTTTCGAATAGCCTCCTATCACAAAATCGCAACTGGCATTCATAAGCTCCATGGCTGCCGCGGTTCCTGTTTCATTGTCTGGGTAAGGCTGCCCCCTAAGCGTATCTGCAAAGACTAATTCAACACTGCGCCCTAGGATGCCGCCAGTAGCGTTGATCTCTTCCGCCGCCAAAGCAGCCCCTTCCTTCATGCCTTGACCCTGCATCCACGCCATGGGACCTATGACACCTATGCGGAGCGGATAGACATTGCCGTAGTAAAGTTCAACTGTTCTGACGTCTAGAAGGCCGATTATGCCGTCGGTGTGTACATCGCATAGTCTGACCCATATGGGATCCGTAATGATATAAGCATAGACTAAATAAACTATCTCTACGTCCGTGTCATCGACTCTGGCATCACCAGTCACGTCTCCAGGCCAATGCTTCCTCATGAAAATTGCTTTAATAGTCGTATCTGCATCAACTGTCATGTTTCTTGGATTATCAAATTCACCATCGTCCCAATGGCTGAAGCAGTATCTGTACCCACCAACTTCCCAAAAATCGTTCACGAAAACTTGATGGGCCCCCGGATCTACCGCGAAGCTTGAGCCAGTGTATCCAACCCATGAGCCGTCAATATAAACATCTGCGATTGCGATGGTACCGTTAGGCGGGGGCCCTTGAGCAAGAACCGTCAGATAAGGATCACCCCCACCCGCAACTGCATAAATGTTAAATGCCAATGTTAACATGCCCATTGACAGCAGTGTCAGCATTATTCCCGTAGTCGCCCTCTTGTTCATTCCCTTTACTATTCCTCCTTCCATACTCTTTGTTTACTTTATTTCTCGCCCTCATCCCTCACATTAGGTGCAGAAAGAGGAAAAGCAAAGAACCCAAAGATAGGCTTCAAACGAGATCAATACTAATTTCGGAAACCCCTCTCCTCCAATAGCTACTTCAATAATTTCACATTTAAGACTTTTGGAACAACGTTTGGAACAACTTCTCATGAATAGAAAGTGAAATCAGGAGAGCTTTGGGTCCAATCGTCTTATCCAAGCTATTTTAACGTCAACAATTCCAGCCCCTTTAACAATAGCCTCATGAACGCAATTATATGGGCTTATTCCTAACTCATTGAAGAAACAATTAAAGTGGCTAATCTCGAAAGAAACAATATTGACGATGTTTGCCCCTTTTATTAAACTCTTTTCGATACATTTTTCTGACGAAAAGTACTGTTTTCAACATACCTTTTCCATATATGATCCAAATAGGAACTCATAGTCTATGGGCGTTGTGGTATGGGTTAGATATTGGCGTTAGCCGAGACTTTTTTGAAGTGAAGACAGTAGTAGTTCTATGTTTAAATCTTTATACCCTAGCATTTGGGCTATTTCGACAACATCATATTTTTGTCCATCGACCCACAAATTCTTTAGAAATGTTCCTGCTTCATTGTTGTTAAACCATTTTTCTCCAAACCTTTCTTTGAGCGTTGCTCTCAGTTGTTCTTCAAATGTCCACGCTCGTAGATATTGGGCGCAATAAAAGCCGTCATCGTGGTCTATGAGGTAATGATTCTCGGGGTGTTTAAACTTCAGTGTTTCTTCAAGGGTTTTCTTGTATATCTTGTCCATTCCCTTTAGTGTGTCGGTTGTGTGCAGTTTGATTTCGTAGGAGAGTTTTGCGCCATATCTTCTTAGGAAGTAGAGTTTGTATAGGTAGAGGAAGGCAAGGTATTCCTTTGCTTCTTTCATAGGCGTATATTGTCTTAGCCAGTTTTCGTCGGTTAGCAAATATTCTAGCAGGAAGGCAAAGGTTTCGGTTACGGAGTTGTCGCCTAGTCGCTTGTACTCCATAGCTAAATCTGGATTTGCACAACCAAAATGTTCGGCATGCCCTGCTTCGTGGAACAAAGCCGCGTAATCGTCGTGTCCACCTTTTGGCATAATCACTAATTTCACTTCATCTGGAACTTTTATTCCGCTACAGAACGCTCTTGGAGACTTCTTCGGTCTTTCTTCCACATCAACTTCAATGTTTTTTTGCTCCTCTAAGTGGAGACCAATATTTGCTAATGTTTTCCTTAAAGTTTTCACAGCATCTTCCTTTCTGAAGTAGTTGTCAAATTCCTTAGCCCTAAAGAAGAAGGCCAAATCGTGCTTTTCTGCATCCTTAAGTTTCACACCGACTTTCTCAAGTAATTCCTCATCCAGTCGAGTAGTATAAATGGATTCAGTTTTAGCAATGAAATCTTGCATCAGCTTTTCTAGTCGCTGAAAATCGATGCCCTTAATGTCTTTAAAAAGAGCCATATAGTTCGGGTAACCCAACTTCCTAGAAGTTTCGTGAAGCTTTTCCATTCTCTTCAGAAGAACAACATTGATCTTATCGATTACCCTGTTTCTTGCTTTAAAGAGTTTACTTCTCCGTTCTCGATTTGGCTCATTCGCTATTTTCACAGCCGCAAGTCTAAAGGGAATTTTTTCTCCGTCTACCTTGATGGTTTCTTTAGATTCCATGGTTTCAGCTTTTTCAGTGAGCTCTCTGACGGTCGTACCTAGATATTCACTGACAAAGAATTGTTGCAGATATCTTAGTTTTCTTTCCTCTTCTCCTTTTGCATGTTTCCTTTCTTCTTTGACTGCGAAGATTAGTTCCTTCGTAAACAAATGCTTATATTTGTTGTAGATGGCTGAAAGATTCATTTCCTCTTTTAAGCCAGCCCAATTGAGATACCATTCTCTTTCCATTTCGCTACAGAAGTTCTCCACATCTTGCCTAATTCTATCCCAGTCATACATACTATTTTCCTCACAAAGCAAATTTATTATTCAATCTTTTTGAAGAACTTATGTTTTGTCTATCTTGAAAGAATCCTTCTCGCTTGCACATGGGGCTCCGAGCAAAACTTAAAAAGACGGAAACAGATTCTATCCGTTGGCAGCAAAATTTTTCGCGTGTATCGTGAAAAATAAAGCCAAATGTAGCGGGGTGGGGTAGCCAGGTGAACCCGCTGGGCTCATAAGCCCTGTTGGGAAACCCAGAGATCGGTTGTTCAAATCGACCCCCCGCTACCATACTGTTTTTGGCAAAAGAGCTTTGCACGGTTGTGATTGGGCCCATTACAAAACATATCACTTTCTTGGCAAAAATCAAGTTTAATTAGAGAAATTTATAAGATAGTCTAAAAGAGTTCAATATCAGAGGATGTTGTGGTGCTATGGACAAAGAAAAGATTATGCAGAAGGTGAAAAACGAAAAAATTGAGTTTATAGACCTGATGTTCTCTGACTTGTTCGGCCGTCTGAAAAACGTCACAATCTCGCCTAGAGAATTGCAGGATTGTCTAGACAACGGAAAGTGGTTTGACGGCTCTTCGGTAGAAGGTTTTAGGAGGATACATGAGAGCGATATGCTGCTAATTCCTGACTTATCAACCTACATTCGCCTTCCCTGGCTACGCAATGAGAAGAACGTTGCAAGGATGATCTGTGACGTTTATGATCCAGGAAAAACGCCATTTGCTGGCGATCCTCGGTACATCCTCAGGCAGGTTCAGGAGAAAGCGAAGAGAAAAGGATACTTTTACTATGTTGGACCAGAGGTAGAGTTCTTTTTGTTTAGATCTAAGGAGAACAGAACCTACCACGACACGGCGGGATACTTTGATTTCTCTCCACGAGACTTTGCAACCGACATTCGAGCACTCATGGCGTCTGCTCTTGAAAAGTTGGGGATAAACGTTGAGATGACCCACCACGAAGTTGCACCAAGCCAACATGAAATAGACATAGAATATTCAGAAGCGTTGAAAATGGCAGACGAATTTATGGTTCTCAAGCAAACCATTAAGACTGTAGCTAATGACAACGGTCTACATGCGACGTTCATGCCTAAACCAGTCTTCGGCATTAATGGAAATGGGATGCACACTCATCAGTCAATTTTTGACAAGAAAGGTGAGAACCTCTTTTATGACAAAAAAGACAAGTACAGATTGTCTCCTCTCGCCTACCACTTCATGGGAGGCCAACTAAAATACATCAGAGAACTCGCAGCCGTGCTCTGTCCCACCGTGAACAGCTACAAGCGTCTTGTGCGCGGATATGAAGCGCCAGTATACATTTGCTGGGGTCAGAGAAACAGATCAGCCTTGATAAGAGTTCCGAAATATAGTGAGGGGAGAGAAAAGTCAACCAGACTTGAGTTAAGATGCTCAGATCCAAGCTGTAACCCATACTTAGCCTTTGCCGTTATGCTGGCTGCAGGCCTTAAAGGAATTGAAGAAAAGATTGAGCCACCTAACCCTGTGGAGGAAGATGTGTACGGATTTGACGACAGTAAACTCGCAAAGTTCTACATAAAAACTCTGCCAGCAGATCTGGGAGAAGCCATAGAGGAGTTCAAGGGGAGTAAGTTGATGAGGGAGACGTTGGGGGAACACGCTTTTAACAAGTATCTTGAAATAAAAAAGACAGAGTGGGAAGAGTTTCAGAGGAGCGTTACGGACTGGGAACTTGACAGGTACAAGGACGTATAAAAGTTGTTTTGTCAGGCCAACTTGAACGGTCGATATAAACTGTGTTTGGTTAGTTGCGTCTACGGTTTTATAATAAGCCGCTGCAGATTAGCCTCTCCTTTTTCAGGTCTAAGATGTTAGCTGCGCCGTCGCCGTCTAAGTCTGCCCACGGAATTTCTGTAATGTCTATAAGGCCGCTGTAAATTATCTTGATTTTCTTCACGTCTAGGATGTCAATTTTGCCGTTGCCGTCCACATCGCCCCAACCCCTAAGATACAGTAGGCCGCCGATGAATTCGTCGGAGGCGCCACAAGGACAGGTGGCATTAGCCTTCACGGTGTAGATGAAATCTTCTTGAAGGTCTGAGAGGTGCAAGGGGAACATTAGAGTTGTACTATTATAGGGGTCTAAGTTGGTTACTGTTTGTGTTCCTATCGAGTAGGTGGCGGTGGCATCGAAGTAGTAGGCGTTGACTGTGCAGTTTATTGGTATGGTGCCGTTGTTAAGCACTGTGACACTAATATACACTGTCCAAGTCCAATAACCCGAGTCCACAGGTACAAAGATATGTACTATCTTGAAAAGGACCCGCAAGTCGGTTATGTCTACACCGCAGACTTCAGTAAAACCTGTTGATTCAACTTGTTGAATGCTAGATGCCAAAGCTAGCATGCTTGCTAACAGCAGTGTCAGCATCATTACTGATACTGCTTTTCTTTCCAAGATCCTACTCTCCTGCTCCCGATTACACTGTCAATTTAATCGATATTTAAGGATTCTGGTTGAATAATAGGGTGGAGTAGGGATGCTGCAGAACTATGCTAAACACCCTTTTAGGCTGATCCACCTGATGCCCACGCAAAAACACCTCTTTCTAAAGTTTCTGCCTAAACGTGCAAAAGTTGGTGATTAGTAAGACTTACCTTCTTAGCTCTTTAGGGTCTGTTTTGACCGTCAAATGAAAAATTTCATTGACAATCAAAAGAGGAGAGCTACTCCAGAAACTAGAGAAAACTTAGCTCTTTCCTTCAAACCATATATGGATTCTTCCTCTGAAGAATCTCACTTATTTCTAGGATTGAAAAGATATACTCCGATTCTAACCATGCCTCTACTCGCAATTGTCGAAGGATGTTCTCTGGTCTAGAAAGAGAAGGAATGTTAAGCATTCTCTCTATTAGGTCTGCTAGAACCTTATATTTTTCAACTAACTTTTCCATATCGTCATTTCCCCTTTCTCTTCCATAAACCTGATACAAACCTATGCTAAACACTCTTTTAGGTAGTCGTCTAAGGTTTTGCCTGGCACCACTTCTATCTTGTAGTCTTGGGCATCTAGAGAGTATTCGAAGTTCTTTTGAGGCACCACCACCTTCTTGAATCCCCAAGCCTCCGCAGCCTTAATCTTCTCATACAGCCCCCCAACAGCAGTAACCGAGATTGAATCACCCACTCCAACATTGACTTCGCCGGTCACAGCCACATCCTGTCTAATCGGCTTTCCCTCAAGCAGAGAACACAGCAGTATAGCCATCGTAACTCCCGCAGACGACCCGTCAACCCCGTAGGCTTGCGCAAAGTCTATGTGAGTCAGGTAGTCTTGGGCAATGTCCACCCCATACTTTTGAAGTATGACGGTTCTAACCTTGGCTACGCTGTCAGATATGAACCTCTCCCTATTCCCTTTGGCTATGCCTGTCACCTTGTAGTATCCACTCAGCGGGTATTTCCTTGAAACCTTGCTCCTCTTGACCATATGCGCCCTTACGGACAACACGTTTCCAGTCCTTTCTCCACTGTAGGGGTCTTCCACAACGGCTAGTCCGTAGATTTGTCCGAGTTTGCTGCCCTCAGGTTTGATCTCTAACAGCTTTCCTCTCTCGCTTAGCTGGTGTTCCAGTACTTGTCTCTGTATCGTTTTGCAGTGGTTCTCGATAGCATCTTTAACATGGCTCCTTTCCACAATGGTCTTTCCTTCATTCATGGCTAGTGTAGCAGCGGTTTTGATGATGGAGATGAGGGGCCTGAACTTGGTGGTCAACGCGTCTCTCTTGTTGCTTCTACGTCTGCCTTCATCAACAATCTCTTCGCATGCTTCTCTGTTGAAGGGAATCAGGTGGAAACGACGTATCTCTTGCGCAATAAACTGCACATATTTTCTTCGGTTCTCCACAGTGTTAGGCATATCATTGTTCATCCTAACAACCTTGCCATAGCCATATATCCTGTCCATCAGTGCTGGATTCATTTGGTTGATGGAGTCAAAGTTGCCAGCACCAACTAGGAAACACATACAGGGAACAGGTTCGGTGGAAACAGACAGTGCAGCGGTGCCACCGATCTGATAGCGTCCCCGCGTGGTAATAGGCAGCTGTCCGTCTTCTAGTACAGTTAGCAGAGTGATGGCTTCAACGGGATCAAGGTTCTTAATTTCGTCTATATAGAGGATGCCCAGAGATGCCCTGTGAACGTCTCCGGCGGTCACCCTCTGATGCTCAGGTGTGCCCAAGCCACCGGTTTGGTAGGGGTCCCAAGCTATGTCTCCAAAAAGCTGAGACGACCTGTGGGCAGTAGCATCTATGAAGGGAGCATGCTGGGAAGAGCTGTCAACAATCAGCTTGGGTACGTTAGACTGTTGTGCTCCGCCGATGCCTGCTAAATTAGCAGTTCCTCCTCCGAACCTTCCAAACCACCAGATTAGTATGGCGAAGAACAACAGTGAACCCGCTGGGACAAGGACGAGTGTCAAATCGGGAAATATGCTGGCGAAATAGTCCATGAAATTGTTGGAAAAGGCTTCTCGAAGGGTTATGCCATCGGCTACCTCGGGGTTGGAAGCCCATGTTAAGAAAATGTTGTGTGTGCCGTATAGTCCGATAAACAGGAGTGTTAAACCAAGCACTATCAACAATGCTTGAAGTATCTTTAAACCTGTGGAAACTAGAAATCTCTTCTTCTCCTGCCTAATCTTTTCTCTACGTATTATCTGTTTGCCCTTACCCCCCTCGTGCATCGAGATTTTGGGTTCACTTGGTATCAACTTATTTCTCCAACAGAGAACGTCAAATAACTTGATGTTCTTCTCTCTGTAGATTTGCGTGAGTTTATCCGCCAACGCCCTTCCAATGAGAGACTTACCGGTTCCAGGGTCTCCCAAGAGAAGCAGGTAGGGTCCAGGGCTCATTTTGGTCTTGCCCACAGGCTTAGGTTTCTCGGGGTCACTCCAGTCATTGTACCATTTGCTCTTCTCAAGCCATTTCAGCTTGTGCGCCCACTCGTCGAGACAGAGGTAACACTCTTGCAGCGCCCTGTCTTGACCAATAACCCATGACATCAGGTTGTCGTCAATCGGAAAACCCTTGGTGCTTCTGAAATTTGTCCAGTCCCATTCTATGTTAGCTTTCTTGCCTTTAATGATCCTCTTCAGAGTTTCATTTTCCTTTCCGAAGTAGTTACGGGTCAACAAGAAGCACCTCCTCGGCACACCACTCACTATCAAAAACATGAACTATGCTGGTGGCTGTGCCCATTCTGCCCATTTTTTCCTTTTTCAATGCAACATCTCATGTTGCACATACTTTTCTGAAATTATAGTCGTTATTTCAGTCTCGACAATATAGCTAAAGCCGATAGAAGGCGATAGGAAACTATATGCAAATTCTTGTCTGCCAATTTACCTAAAAGACTGACGTCAGAAAGAAAAGTCCAAAGAAAATGAGTACTGCTCCGAAAACTATCACGACGGCTTTGTATCCTTTTGCTCCTACAACGTTCATTCCCATCTTTGCAAAGTAGGCGACGACTGTGAGCCACACGTAATCCATCCATATGTGGCTTAGATACATGATTCCTATGCCAGCTAGAAACGCAAATGTCCAAGCGTCAATAATCAATTTCAATCCAACAGTGAGCCACCAAACAATAAAGAAGGGATTCAATCCGGTGAGAACTAAGCCTACAAACAGAGGGTTCTTAAATGTCATTCCGCTTTCTCTGGATGCACCAAACTTTGGGGAAAGCCCGTCGTAGATCTGTAGAGCACCTAAAATGAGAAGGGCTAGTCCTCCAGCAACTCCTATTAGGAGATTAATCGGCTCTTTGGCAATGGTTTGGCTACCAAAAGCTACTAAGATGGACAGTAAAATGACGAGGGGAAATTCGATTATGGTGTGCGCAATAGAGAACGTCAATCCGCCCTTGACTCCTAACTTAGTGCCGTAAGAGATAGTGGCGAAAAACAGAGGGCCAGGAGCCAGAGCTCCGGAGACGCTAATTATCACAACTGTTATGATGAGGGTTAGTAGGTCCATAACACTACTGGATTAAATTTAGTTTAATTAAGTCTTCTCTAGCGTCTATGAACTTGTAATTTTGAATTAAAAAAGTTAAGGACGAAGTGTTGTTGAAACTTTAGGCTTTAGCCGCTGCCTTTTCAAGTGCCACGACACCTGGCAACGATTTTCCCATGAGAAATTCTATGAGTGCTCCTCCCGCGGTACTGACGTACGACATTTGGTTGGTGAGTCCCAATTCTTCCACAGCTGCTACTGTGTGGCCTCCCCCGACCAAGGAGAACGCCCTAGAGGTTGCCACCGCCTTGAATGTTTTCTCAGTGCCTGGCATAAACTCCTTGTTTTCGAAAACTCCCATGGGGCCGCTGACAACGATTGACTTAGCGTTGCGTATTATCAACTCGTATTTTTTGACGGTTTGTGTTCCGATGTCGTAGATGGGGTGGTTTGTAGGTAGCTTGTTGACGGCGATTTCCCTTCTCTTTCCTTCCACTTCAATCGCTAGGTCAACGGGCACCTCAATTTTGTTGGGGTACGCCTTCATAAGCTCTCGTATGCCCGAAACCAAACCCATCAGCTTCTTCTTTTCTAAGAATTCCATGTTCGGCTTTCCGAGGTCGAAACCTTTGGCTACAAGAAATAGGTGGCCTATCACTCCCCCGGTCAAAATGTAGTCTGCAATCTTGTTTTTAAGCACGTATCTAGATATCTCTAGGGAGTCGTCGCCTTTCGCTCCTCCAAGAATAAAAACGCAGGGTTTTTCCGGAGCTTCCAAGACTTTCTTTAGCGCCTTGACTTCTCTCTCCATTATGCGACCGGCAGCGCTCGGCAAAACCGCGGTGAATCCCACTATTGAAATGTGGGCTCGGTGGGCGGCTGCAAAAGCATCGTTAACGAAAAAGTCGGCGAGGGGTGCTAACTTCTTTACAAACTCTGACCTTGCATGTTCCTCGGGCGATCCCTTATTTTGTTCATCTGCAAAATTTCGAACATTTTCTAAAACGAGGATCTCACCGCTCTTTAATTCTTTGACAGCCTTTTGAGCCTTTTCTCCGAAGACATCGTCCACGTATTTTACTGGCTTACCTAATATCTTGCCGAGGATTTGGGCGTGTTCCTTGAGCGGAGTGAAGTCTGGGTCACCTGGTCTACCCTGATGCGCCAATATGACGACCTTGGCGCCTTTCTTGGACAGCTCCTTTATAGTTGATTCTCCATGTGCTCTTATTCGGGTGTCGTCGAGAACTTTTTTGGTGTTGGGGTCTATGGGACTGTTGAAGTCCACTCGAACTAGGGTGGTTTTGCCCTGGAATTCAAAATCGTCAAGTGTCAATATTTTTGGCATTTTATCACCTACATGCCTTCAGTAAAAACGTAGTTTTAGTTTTGAGTATTTATCACTTACCTTCTAAAAAATAAAGGGGGAAGCGGTCTTAGAAGCCCGCTTTTTTGCCGATGAGTTCAATGAGTTCGACCATTCTGCAGGAGAAGCCCCACTCGTTGTCATACCATGCAAGCACTTTGACAAAGTTTCCTCCGACAACCATCGTCGTCTCAGCGTCGAAAACTGCTGAAAGGGTGCTGTGATTAAAGTCTGAAGACACAACTGGGTCTTCCGTATATTCTAAGACTCCTTTGAGCGGTCCTTTCGCAGCCTTCTTGAAAGCAGCGTTAATCTCCTCTTTCGTTGTGTTCTTTTCTAAAACGCATGTTAAATCGACTATAGAGACGTTGGGAACAGGCACCCGCAATGCGATTCCGTTCATTCTTCCAGTTAACTCAGGCAACACTAACGTGGCTGCTACGGCTGCGCCTGTGGTTGTTGGTATTATGTTTACTGCTCCTGCACGGGCTCTGCGGAGGTCTCTGTGGACTAGGTCTTGGATTCTCTGGTCGTTTGTGTATGCGTGAGCGGTTGTCATGAGGCCTGTTTTGAGGCCGAAGTTTTCGTGCAGAACCTTGGCAACGGGTGCAACACAGTTGGTTGTGCACGAGGCGTTTGAGAGTATGTTGTGCTTTTTGTGATCGTATTTGTCTTCATTTACTCCCATCACTATGGTTATGTCTGGGTCTTTCGCAGGGGCGGAAATCAGCACCTTCTTTGCTCCAGCTGTTAGATGTTGCGCGGCTTTGTCTCTATCTGTGAACAATCCCGTAGATTCTACAGCCAAGTATACGTCTAGGTCCTTCCAGGGGAGTTTGGATGGTTCGCGTTCCATCAGTGCGCGTACCTTTTTGCCTTTGACGACCAGGGAATCTCCTTCCACCTCCACAGGGAACGGTGCACGTCCATGCACCGAATCGTATTTTAAGAGGTGTGCTAGGGTTTTGGCGTCTGTTATGTCGTTGACGGCTACGAAGTCGATTTTTGCGTTTCGTTCCACACCTGCCCTAAAGAGGAGTCGTCCGATTCTGCCGAATCCGTTTATGGCAACTCTAATTGGCATTTTTCTATCACCCTCACTCTTTTCACGCTAGTTTAGAACAATCCCCTAATTAGTTTTCTCTATTTATAATTTTCACATCACACAGATTAGATGATGACGATGCAGCGTTAGACTGACACTACCGAAGTTTCCTCATGGCTGCCTCCGCAGCTAAGACCATGGGTTCCCAAGTTTCGTTTAGTGGCGGAGCGTAACACGTGTCTGTTTTCATCAGTTCCCTTACAGTCATCTGTTTTTGTATGGCGAAGGACAAGGCGTTTATGCGCTGGGTTACCTCCTCCCCGCCTATGATTTGGCCGCCGATAACCATTTCCGTCTCCTCTTCCATGATGATCTTCACTTTGATCGGTAGAGCCCCAGGGTAGTAGTCAGCCTTGGTTTTTGAGGTTATGCTCCCTACAACGGTTTTTATTCCAGTTTGACCCGCCATGAATTCTGTTAGTCCTGTGGCGCCGATCTCAAAGTCGAACAGCCTTGTAACTGCGGAGCCTAGGCATCCAGGGAATATGGCGTATCCGCCGGCGGCGTTGGTTCCCGCCACTTTTGCCTGTCTCACAGCTGTTGTTCCAAGCTGGCTCAGCACTGGTCTGTGGGTGATTAAGCTTACGGACTCGGCGCAGTCTCCGATGGCGTAAACGTCTTTAAGAGGTTGCACTCTCTGGTTCACTGTTTTGAAGGTTTCCATTTTCATGTTCACTTTTATGGCTCTGGTTTCGCCGAGCACTATGCCAGCGTTCTTGGCTAGTTCAGTGTTGGTTCTTATGCCTGTTGCCACCACAACTAGGTCGGCTGGGATTTTTTCTCCAGCAACTGAGACCCCGCTGACCTTTTCTGTTCCGAGGATTTCGTCGACTCCGCGTCCAACTATGATTCTCAGGCCTTTCTCTTCCAGCATCTTCTGAGCCATATCGGCCATGTCTTTATCTAGCATCACTGGTAAAACGTATGGGAGGAGTTCCACAACCGTGGTTTTTAACCCTCGCTCAGCAAAGGCTATGGCTATTTCTAGTCCGATTAGGCCGGCTCCTATTACGACCGCTGACTTGGCTGTTTTGATGGCTTGATCGATTTTTTCTCCGTCTTCGAGGGTTCGGACTACGTATATTCCTTGTTTTTCTCGTCCCTTAATTGGTGGAACAAAGGGGTCGGCGCCTGTGGCTATGATTAGGCTGTCATACTCCAGCTTCTCTTTCTTTCCTGTCTTGTCTTGAATCTCCACGGTTTTGGCTTCTGTGTCGATGCTTGTTGCGGTTGTTTCTAGTCGGAGGTCGAGTTTCATCATGCGATAAAAGCCTGGTGGATAAACTATGAGGTTGTTAAAGTGGGGTATGTGTCCTCCCAATACGAATGGGATGCCGCACCGTGAGTATCCTGCTCTTTTTTCCGTGGTGAGAAGGGTGATTTCAGCGGTTCTGTCGGTTTTTCTCGCGGCTACTGCCGCATCGACGCCTGCGGCGTGGGCGCCGATGATGACTATTCTACGTGGCATGCTTTAGCCTTCCTTGATGATTTGCTTGTGCCATTCTACTGCTTTGTTGAAGTCCATGAGTTGCTTTAGTTCGGCGTCTAGGTTGGTTGGAGATATGATTATGAGCCAAGCCTTGTCGTATGGGTCTTCGTTTAGCAGTTCTGGTTTGTCGCTGATTTTCTCGTTGACCTGTTCGATTTTGCCGCTTATTGGGGCGACGAGGTCGGAGACGGCTTTGACTGATTCTACGGTTCCGAAGGGTTCAGCCTTGGTTATGGTGTCGCCTGCGCTTGGGAGTTCGACGAAGACGATTTCGCGGAGTTGTTTTTGGGCGTAGTCTGTTATGCCTATTCTTGCTTTTCCTTTTTCGACGCGTACCCACATGTAGTCTTTGGAGTAGTGTAGTCCTTCTGGCACTTCGTAGTTGTTTACTTTAACCAAATTTTTCACCTCTTGACTACGTTATTGTGTAGGGTTGGTGTTTTAAAATTAACTATGTTTTTCTGGAAAAATGTGTTTTCAACATTCTGCTGTTATTAGGGTCCAAATAGAGAAGAGAGGTCCCTCTAGTTCTCTAGAATAGGGGGGATGGGGGCTATATATAGGGTCAACATTCTTTGTGTCACAAATCACACAAAACGGCTGGATGCTTATGCGCGTAGCTGTTATGTTGCTTTCTTGATGTACTTTTGTAGTTCTTGCCAGATGCCCTTCACATCCGGGATTTTTCCCTCAAAAAACATTCTCTTACTCTCAGTTTCAACACTGAGATAGCCCCTCTTCCTCACCAAACCCATCTCATTATAATTCAAACTCTTAATAGCCTCAAGCCTCTCAGCTATAACTCTGTCCTTCTTGAAAACCTTCCCCCTACTCTTGTAAACCAGTATCCTCTGATTTGTTATGTAGAAGTAGAACTTGTCTCCGAGATAACGAATCAAACCTGGACTCTGATATCTCACAGTTTCCCTAGGCAACAAAAAGTCCTCAAGAACCAAACCTAACCCACATTCTATTGCTGTCTTCAAACCACTCATAATCTTTACGGTTAAAACTTAAACTCGCACCCAACCATAGTCATAAAGAGAATCTGGTGAAACCCTATGTCAGGAACCGAAACCCTACTACCCTACATCAAAGAACCCAAAAAAGAGGAACAACCCACAATCATAGTGGACAGCAGAGAAGCAACCACAGCCCCAAAAATCATCAAAGGACTAAAAGAACAAGGCGCAGAAATTAGAATAGAGGCTCTTCCAAAGGGAGACTACGTCATATCAGACCTCTGCGCCATCGAACGCAAAACCGTCCACGACCTCGTTTACACTCTAACCAGAAGATACCTCTTCGAACAGCTTTTCCAACTTAAAGATGTTTACGCCAAACCATTCATCCTCATAGAGGGATACCTTCCCATCATCTACAAGTTCACAAGAATCCAACCATCCTCGGTATGGGGCGCTATGTTCTCCCTAGCAAAACAGGGAGTCTGCATGATCCACACAACAAACCAAAAAGAAACCGTGGACTTCCTCTACACAGCCGCCAAACAAGAACAAATAATCGAAAAAAGAATCCCAATCGTGCACCCAGTGAAGAAACACGAAACCCTAGCCGACGCCCAAATCTTCTTCATAGCCAGCCTCCCAAACATAGGCAGAGAAAAAGCAACAACCCTCCTCCAGTCATACCAAACCCCCATAAACGCCCTAATCAACATAGACCAGTGGGCTAAAAATGTCTATGGACTTGGACCAAAAATCACAAAAAGGGTGAAAGAGGTGTTGCACACACCCTACAGGGAGTAACTAACCAGAAGACTCAGGCAACCTCCTTAATCAACGAGGTCCCTTCAACATTCTGAACCGTAATTATGTGAACATCCTTCTCCTCGAAAGTCACTTGGCTAGGCGTAATGGCTAGATACTGAGTGTCCAGTCCCCTAACAGAAGACACAAGCAAACTAGCAATAATCTCCCTATTCCGAGGATCCATATGAATGTCGTACTCATCAACGGCTCTGAAGGGCGATCGAACATGTTGCTGTAACGCCAAGAGAAACGTCATGGTTGCTGTGCTCCTCTCTCCACCGCTCTGAGTGTACATGTTAAGGGAAAGGGGTTTTCCCCCCTTAAAACCAACCAGAATATCAAGGCCCGCAGCCTCAATGTCATGCTCATCAACCAGCCGAACCTGCCCAACACCCTGAGCCTGCGAAAGGATCCCCTGATACTGAAGATTAACATGCTCCAGCAGATTTCGAAGAACTGCTCTCCAAGCCTCCATCCTCGTCTTCACCTCCTCCAAGGCCTTCTCCCGATTCTCCACCACCAAGCGAGCCTTCTCCTTCAACTCCAAATAAAGCTTGGAATACGACTCATACATGCGTTCAATGTCCTCAGAAACGTCAGCGAGGGCGGCGAGATGCCCATCTGTAACCCGCATCTCGTCCAAAATTTCAACAATACTCTTTATAGAAACGATTTGGAGACCAGTCTCCTCAGCCCTCCTCACACCTTCCCTGAGATCCGCCAGTGAAATTTGAAGCTCCTTACTCAGTTTCTCCAAAGCCTTCTTAAGAACTCCCCCCTGATAACGCAACAAGGCTAGGCTAATCTTTCGATCCACAAGGTCATCGTTAGCACTTTTCATCTCCAAGTTTAGGTGATCCATTTTGGCCTGAACATCTAAAACTTGGGCGTCCAGTCCGCTAATTTGTACATTAGATTTTTCAATTGACTCCTTCAGGCTTTCGCCTTTAATGTTGAACCGTTGAACCCACGTTTTTTCAAGGTTTTCGTAGGCTGCTCTGATTTCGGCTAATTGGGTTTTGAGGTCGGAGGGGTTCCGGATTTCACTGAGCGTCGCCTCCAATCGCTCTATCTCGCCTAGGCAATCCTTCACCTGTTCTCGGTGACTCTCAGCCCACAATCTTGTTTCTTCTAGGGCTTGACGAGCTTGTGAAACGTTCGATTCTTGTTTTGCTCTTTCGCGTTCAAGTGTTAACCTTTCTTCCAGAAGCTTTTGCCACTCACCTTTCAACTGTTCCAGTCTCCCCTGAAGTTCGTCTAGTTGGCTGTTGATGGTTTTGGCTTCGCTCTCAATTCGTAGGGCTTCGTTTTTTTCCCTTTGAATCTCCTTCTCTAACTCGAAAACCGTTTTCTCCCTTTTCGAAACCTCAGCCCAGGCCAACTCCCGCTCGAGGAACCTCCGCTTCATCCTCAGCTGCTTTTTCTGCTGGTAGCGGTCGTACTGTTCCCTCCAGTAGCTCAGGGTCTGTTCGGCGGACTCCAGGAGCTTTCCCACAGACTCCTCTTGGCTGAGGGCGCGGCTCAGCTTCTTTTGGGCCTCCAAGACGTTTTGGCGGTAGGATTCGAATCCCACAGCTGCTTCAACCATTCTAAGCTTTTCTTGAGGTGAAAGAACCGTGAACTGCTCCACCATGTTCTGGTGCATGATGATTAGCATGTTGTCTGGGTCAACCCCGAACTTGGACAGAAGTCTCACAACATCGCTTTTTGTTGCAGCCCTATTGTCGAGTTCAAACCAGTACTTTCCGTCCCGCCTCAGAATTCTAGTCAAAAATATGGAGTCTTTATTGATTTTTGGAACTGGTCGACGGTTTCCTTTGTAGGAGTTGTCCAGAACCATAGTGACGCGAGCTTGGTCTTTCCCCCATCTAATAAGGTCGCTCAGCTTCCTAGACCGTTCAGTGTAGGATTGGCCCAGCGCCACCGAAATTCCCAACAGCATAGACGATTTGCCAGAGCCGTTGGGACCGCAAATAACGTTGACACCTTGTTGAAAGGGAACTCTAGCATACTCGTAGGACATGAAGTTTTCCAAGATAACTTCTCTGATCAGCATTTGCGGATGTCCTCTCAGCGCGATATAGATACAGATTTTTCCTCCTATTAAAGTGGTTAGGTAGGTTTCGTCATTACCACGAGTTAACTCTCTTCTTCTAGCCTCTATATAGGGAAGGCAGTATTAGGGGAGATGGGAAAGAGGGAGAAACAACGCTACAAACTTTCCTTCAATCCAATAAACTTATATGTTAATTCTTTTAGTCCCATTCAAGAACAAACAGGAAGAACACAAGCTTGTCAGTTTGGCACGGAAACCTAGATAAGAAGAAAACTTCAGGCGGCAGAAAGAGAGCGTATCGAATGAAAAGAAGGTTTGAGAAGGGCTCCTTCCCCGCAGAAACCATCCCAGGCAAGCCTAAAAGGAAGATTAAACGCACACGAGGAGGCGGGATGAAAACACACTTGTTAGGGGCAACCCACGCAAACCTTTCCAACCCATCCACTGGAAAAACAGAGAAAGTTGAAATCCTCCGTGTGATCAGAAACCCAGCCAACGTGGACTACGACCGCCGAGGAGTGATTACAAAGGGAACAATCATCGAAACTCCACTGGGCACAGCACGCGTAACCTCTCGCCCAGGACAAAACAGCGCTGTAAACGCCGTGCTTGTTCCCAAAAAAAGCTAGCGCCCTCGGTTAGAACACTTGGAACCTTCTAACACGCCACAACAATTAAAACGTTCAAAGTCTAACAAAAGTTGGTGTTAACTTGAAGAAGACAGCCAAGCTTGTCTTGTGGCCCGTTTACTTCGATTCCACCAAAACCCGATTGAAGGGACGGAGAGTCCCAAAGAGCCTAGCGGTGCCCGCACCAAAACTGGAGGAACTTCAGAAGGCTGTGGAGCAAGCGGGCCTTCAACCTGAAGTTGTCATGGATACTGGACACCCAAGTGTTCCATGGCAAAAAACCGGTCTACTCATGATTCCAAAAAATGGTTCCAAAACTCAAATCCTACGAAAAGTTGCTGAAGAACTCTTTGAAACTCGCAAGCAAAGCTGAATCCTGCCCAATTTCACAGAAAGGTTTAAATAAAGCGGTCAGTTCAAACCCTCTGACTTTTGTGAGGGGAGGGCTTGCAGAGAATAGGCTTTGTAGTACACATAAGCTCTAACAAAAACCTGATTCTTAAGGCGCAAAACCTCCCGCGAATCGGTGATAAAGTAGTGGACAAACATCTTAAGCCCGTGGGAACAGTTTTCGACGTTTTTGGACCTACATCCTCCCCTTATGTGGCAGTAAAACCTAACGTAGGAGAAACGCATCATTTTGTCAACCACGTTCTTTACGCCATCCCCTCCCCCAAGATGAAAATAAGAAGGAAAAGAAAATGAGTCGAGAAACCGTGCCCTTACAACCCGCAAGGGTTCGACAATGCCCAGAGTGCGGGAGCGACCGACTCATGCGGGATTATGAGTGCGCCGAAATCGTATGTATGAATTGTGGATTCGTTGTGGCCGCCAAACTCACGGACAGAGGACCGGAGTGGCGTGCGTTCGACACTGAACAGCGGGAGAAACGAACCCGTGTCGGCGCCCCCCTGACCTTTACCATCCACGACAAAGGGCTTTCCACCATGATTGACTGGCATGACCGCGACATCTACGGCAAGAGACTCAGTCCCGGTCAAAAAGCCCAGATCTATAGGCTTCGAAAGTGGCAACGTCGCATCCGAGTCTCGGATGCCACGGAGCGAAACCTCGCCTTCGCCCTGTCTGAGATCTCCAAGATATCTAACGCACTTAACCTACCCAAAAACATCCTTGAAACCGCCTCCGTTATCTATAGGAAGGCTGTTAAGGAGCGCCTCATCAGAGGAAGGTCTATTCAGGGCGTGACAGCCGCCGCCATATACGTGGCTTGTCGACAGTGCGGACTCGCTAGAACCCTTGAGGAGATAGCCCACGCCTCAAACATTCACAAGAAAGAGGTGGGACGCAGCTACCGATTCCTCGTCAAGGAGCTCAACTACTTCATTCCACCCCTGAAACCCAGCCAGTACATCACCAAGTTCTCCAATCAACTCACTATGCAGGGGAAGGTGGAGGAGATCGCCCACAAAATCCTCACCATCGCAAAAGAACTTAGACTCACGTCTGGCAGAGGACCCACAGGCATAGCCGCAGCCGCCAGCTACATAGCATCCGTGCTCACTGGCGAACGAAAAACCCAGAGAGAAATCGCTGAAATTGCTCAGGTAACGGAGGTCACGATTCGAAACCGATACAAAGAGCTGGTTGAGCGTCTCTTATTCGTCATAACCCTCTAACCTTCTTTTTTCTTTTCTACCGCTTCTCGAATTATGTACTGAGACTTATGAAGAATAGTGTCTCCACGCTCTGGATCAATTATCATGCTTGCGAGACAGGGATAAGCATGATGGGCCTTGGCTACCTCGTCTCGAACCTTCTGCTGAGAAGTTTCTATTCCAATTAGCCTTTCTGCAATGAACCAGGTGGAACCGCAGGGGGCGCCGCGTTTGACCTGAACCCCATGGATCAGTCCTCTGCTAGTTTCTATTTCGAGTATTGGTCGCCCAAAATGCTCTGCAAACGTGTCTATGTAAAGGTTGCCCATCTTCTCGAGCGAGCAGAACGGTTTGGGAAATGCTGATGCCACACCGATTTCCGCGAGTTCCTTTTGGATCTGTTTCCTTAACCCTGGGCGGATCCAGTTGGGATTGTCGATTGGCGCTATGACAGCTTTGGCCTTCGTTTTCTTGGCAATGATGGGTAGGGTATACTGTAGGTCTGAGGGCAGTCCTAGGGATAGGATTAGGTCGCATTCTGGCATGTTCTTTGGCAGATATTTTTCAGGGTTATCGAGGAGGTCTGCGGGTGGGGATTCAAATTCGTGCACCCAATGGATCCAGTGGGCGAATCCTCTTTTGCAGATGTTTTCCACGATGCGACGCCCGTACATGTCGCCTTTCATGGTCAGAGCGCACACACGCATTCGTTGCTCACACCTTGCACATGTCTGCGAGTAGGATAAAGCTAGCTATGGAGTTACCCTTTCCGTGTTGGTTTTGTCTATTGTTGAAACATGAAACGTTGTTTAAGGCTACCTCTATGAGATTCTTTTGGAGGTGACACCGTCAAATTCTACAGCCTTCACCTCTCCAGTTTTTACATTTTGAAACAAGACTTTATAGATCGGAGTGTAGATTATAGCGCGCTCTGTGACTTCGAAAAGCTCTTGGACAACCCGTTTTATATCTGTTGGCTTCTTAACGATTTTAGATCTGAGGATGCCTACGTCTGCGTCAGAAGTGATCTCGAGTTTTCTCACACTATCGCCAAGTTCAGCTAACATTTTCTTTGGCTGTTCTTCGGAGGGAGCGGAGGGTAGCTGTTTGAGGAGAACCTCGCGTCCAGTTTTGTCTAGGATAAGAGATGCCTCGTCCTCGTATAGCAGATGTTCCTCCCCCTCGAGTTTAATCACCTTGTAGCCCCTTGCAGACGGCTCCTTTGGGGGTTCAGGCTTAAGTTTTTGGTTGAAGAGGGTGACCTCCTGCACTTTCTCGTCAACATTGACCGTGTAGGCGGATTTGCGGTAGTAGTCGATGATGTACTTTCCGTTAATCACGATATATGGTTCATAGTACTTGTCGACGGACACAAACTGTATTTCTTCAGGCTTAGGCTTCAAAAATCCAAATCTGACAAATAATTTGTTTTTCAGCTTTTCTCCAGCAATCTTTACCACAGTTGGGTCAACAAGAGTTTTGTAAACAATTACTTTTCTCTCAATTGTTTTTTCACTAGTTGGCGCGGTTTCAGTCAACAATTACACCTCAATAGAGAAATTATGTTTTCTCTAATTTAATTTATCCCGTCAAAAAGCCGTATCGTTTACTCACAAAAGGTGCAGGGTAGACCCGAAACGTTTTAAGTCTGATGACCTTTCTATTTGTGAATTGTGATTGAGGAGAGGATCATGGCAGAAGTGGTAGAAAAGCAGTTGAAAAAGATTGGAATAACGATTTCTAAGCCGATCTTAGCTGTAATATGCATCGTCTTCGGTTTGTTGGTTATAATATTTCCAGAGCTTCTACAGTGGATAGTTGGGTTGTTCTTCATAATTCAGGGAATACTGATATTGACGGATTATCTGGAACTGAGAAAACAACCAACATAGCGCTGATCTCTTTGTCTCTGCGGAAGATGGTCACAGGCTGGCATTTTCCCAGAATCCGACATATTTTGACTGGGGACGTGAATAGTTGTGAATAGGGTTTCAGGCATTACTGGTCGTTCTGATTTCTATTGGCTTTCCGTTACTTGGAACATTTCACAGAGGAGCTTGTACAGTTCAGTCCCGCCTTCCATTCCCGCAAACAGGTCTTTCTCAGCCCTCAGAATTCTTCCCGCGACTTCACAGGTTTTTCTCCACTCAAGCTCCTTCCACATTATTCTGTAGTTCTTCAGCTCGATCCAAGCTCGAAAGGTTAGGATGAGGAACATGGCTAGAGTGATCGCTAGGTTCAACACGTAGACTTCAAACAGTTCAACCAATTGCATCACCTCTGCATCTGCACCATTTATTGCTTCATGGTCTTAAAAGACCATGCACTTAATGTTTTTCCATCAAATAACAAATTTCCTACTCTTAACGCTTAAAAGCTTCAAACAATAGAGAAAAAGGGGAGTTTAGAGGGTAAGTGTTGAGAAGCTAGTCTGTCTTGTCACTGGTTTGCACCTTTAAGAAGTCCATGACCTTACCAATAATTTTCTTCTTTTGTCTGCGTACGTCCTCAGGCATTATCCAAACAAAAGCTAACACCGTTACAAAAGTTTCGAACGCACCTAGATCGAATCTAATAGCGAAACATAAAATGTTTACGATAACCGCTATTATGAACCAAGTGAGAAACCATGTAGAAAAGTCAAACGTAAAGTACACACAAGTTTTTTTGCCCTCTTGGTACATCTCCAGCTTCACAGTACCTGGCGGATTACCCCGTAAACTCTTCCACGACCCCACTTTAACTTCAATCAGTGAGGGCTCTATGAAGCGCTCTACCTCCACATCCCTTTCAAGCTTTAAATGTTCCAGCAGTGTATGGTAGACTCTGCTAACCGGCGCACCGACCTCTATTGCATCCGCCATCAGCAATCAACTCATTTTCTTTTCCCTTTCATATGCGTCTTGTGGCTGGTCCCTACAGAGGGGTTTACGCATTGATGATAACGCTAGTGGAGACGCTTGTCCAGCCCGCGTCCACGAGATGGTACGCACCCAATTTGCCGCTGAACTGCAGTATGCCCCAGTGGACGCTCGCAGTTACTTGGATTTGGAAGCTCGTACCTGTGTCTGCATAGAATAGCCATTTGAAGCCGTAGTGGCCCGAGGCATATCTGACAAAGTGTCCTTGACTTGGATCCCATCCAGTGGGGTAACCCCAGAACTCCCGTATGTAGTAGTCTGTTCCGGGGTAAAGATGTGCATTAGCGTATGGGTCATCTGCGTTGGAGCGGAAGTGTTCCATGAAAACTCCGATGACACCTCCCACCACAGGAGCAATGAAGAAAGTTCCGACCAATCCCGTAGCCTTGGATATTGCTGCACCCGCGAGGATCTTGATCGCGATTGTGGCAACGTCAATAACAGTGTTCTGGAATCCCTCGCCGGCAGCGGGATCAACATCGTAATCTTTGTTGTTAGTTTGACCGCAGTACGATATGCTAAGTTCACCATGCTGGTCATTTGGGACAAGGCTAACCTTAAGCTCAATAGCCATAATGCGGTAGTCGCCCTCGCTCTTCGCGTAGAGTCCAGCTGAAACGCCTGCTATCCAGTCCGGTTGTTCAGGACCTATATATGTCGAATACGATGAATAGATGTTGGCTGAAACCGAGAGGTCTCCTTTGCTTGTAGTTGTCAACGCATTAGTGTAGATGCTGAGAGATGCGATGTCAACCCAAGCCTTAAAGTCGGGCTTTCCGTGGATTCGAACACTTATGCTTGTTGTGTCCAACGGAATGAAAGCCGTGGCGAAGGCATTATACCATTTCGTTTCAGTTGGGTAGACCCAGTCGCCTACGACCGTTGGGTTTCCACCTTCACTAGCGTAGCGCCCTCTGCTGTACAGAATGAAATCTCTTCTAGTATCGTTTTCTGGCAAACCGTATTCCAACCTGACCTGGTCTCCGGACGGAATCTCAGCATAGTCGCCGTCCACCTGCATCAGCTTGTTCTTCACGTTGCCCTCCGCCGAGTGGGTGGCTGAAATCAGATTGGCCACGTGCACCTCGAATGCCGCTTGGCTACTCGCGTCCAAACCCACATAGTCAACCTTGTGACTGCCTGTGAAGTAAAGCCTTACCTTTAACTCACCATTGGCATCTGGCAGGCAGCCGCTAAGGTCAATGATATCCGTGGACCAGTTTACCCTAGTAGTCACGTCCGCCACAGTCACCCATTCTCCGCTTGAACCCATGACTTGAACATGAATCGGCGACTTCATGTCTGCTCTCAACACGAGCCTCGCACCTTCACTGATATTCAAACTTCCAAAGTCTAACATGAGATAGTTGCCAGGGTCTCCCTCAAAGTATCCGTCTTCAGTCGCGTTTACAAGCCTAACCAAGTCGTTTCCAGCGCTGTCGATGGCTGAGACAGGCGTAACTGGATCCTTATAGGTCAAGATATCACCGGTGGCCGTCACAGCAACATTCACATCGGACTCATGATCTACAGCTAAGAGTTTAACCTGGTCTATGTAGGAGTGCTCATTTTCAAACTCCCTAATCAGAATGGAATACACCCCAAACCAGCCCTTAGGAACTGGCGAACCCTCCAGCAGGTAGTAATCGTCCACATCGAGTCCAGGCGTGTCCTCGGAGGCCGGTAGAATGTTGTTGTCAGCCACATACTGGGTTCCATCCCACAGAAAGACGTATGGACAGCCGCCACCATCGGGTGAAGCTGGCGTGTCATAGTAGATTTCAGCTCTAGCGTAGTTCTGCGAGCCGTCTTCAGAAACACTTTTAGGCAGGAACCAAAACGAAAACATCACCTGCTGACCTTTCACGGCTCCCATGACGTCGCTGTCTAGCCACTGCCACATTTGGTAGTCGCCTCCTCCGCTGGTGTACCAAGAATGTTCGCCATCGAGACAGAAGGCATCCACGCCCATCTTTTTCCCCCAGTCAAGCCTAACTATTTTCACATCTAGGATGTTTACCGTGCCGTCGCCATTAACGTCGCATCGACTGACCCAATATGGATCCGTAATGTAGCCCATATAAACTAACTGCACTTTTTTCATGTCCAAGACGTTAACTTCGCCGTCTTCGTTCACGTCGCTTCGCAGCTCCCTCCAGCCACCATTATTGGATGCCCAAGGCGGACACTCACACACCGAACAACCTATATCTTCAAAGCTCTGGTTCTTTACAGGCTCCACAAACTCGGGAGTCAGCTGTACATCAGCTTTAACGTATGGTAGGAACAAACTCGCCGAGACAAGGACAGCCATAGTTAATGCGAGTGCTAACTTCCTTAAAGACATAATTTTCCCAATCACTCCTTTCCTTTCCTCTTCTGTTCTCTTTCTGCCCCTTGCTGGGGGCTAGGCGGTGACGCGCCTCCAGAGTAGTCAACTCTGGCTTTCCCCACTCTTCTTACAACCCTGAAGTGAACCTTTCAATTAAATTTAAGGTTTTGCCCAATCAACCTAACGCATATATATTTTCTAAAAGCAACATTCTAGATTTCGGAGATAATTTTCTTGACTGGAAAAGTGGGAATCGTCGGCATAGGACACGCAAAATTTGGAAAGAGAACTGATGCAACCTTGAGGGAACTAGCCCACGAAGCCGTAACACCAGCACTAGAAGATGCCAAAATTGACACCAAGGACATAGATGCCTCAGTTATAGGCGTTGCCAGCGAAGAGTTTGCAGCCCAAGTCTCACCGGCGATACTGATACACGACTACATAGGGATGGAAAACAAACCAGTTTTCAGGGCAGAGGCAGCTTGCGCCACTGGCAGCGCCGCTGTCCAAGCTGGATGGTCGCTCATAAAGTCTGGATTAGCAGATGTTGTTCTCGTGGTTGGAGCTGAAACCATGACGCACCTAGGCACGTCTGGAGCAACAGAAGTGATTGCTCGAGCTGCAGACACGAGATGGGAATACCCATTCGGCGTCACATTTCCAGCCTACTACGCTCTAATGGCCACTGCTCATATGCACAAGTATGGTACAACAAGAGAACAGCTCTCCATGGTCTCAGTCAAAAACCACATGTACGGAGCCATGAACCCCTACGCGCACATACAGAAAACAATCACCTTAGAGGAAGCGATGACATCCGCCATGATATGCCCCCCTCTAAATCTTTATGACTGCTGCCTAATATCCGACGGAGCAGCTGCAGTTATATTAGCCAGCAAAGAGAAGGCAAAAAAGATCACCGACACTCCTGTATGGCTGGTAGGCTTGGGAGCAGCATCCGACACCATGATGATTAGCGAGCGGGAAAAACTAATTGAACTGAAGGCAACCAAGACGGCGGCAGACAGAGCTTACAGAATGGCTGGAATCACACCTAAAGATGTGGACGTCGCGGTGGTTCACGACTGCTTCACCATCGCCGAGATCATGGCTTACGAAGACCTCAGATTCTGCAAGAAGGGTGAAGGAGGAAAGTTCATAGAAGAGAAACAGAGCTACATCGGCGGAAAAATCCCAATTAACACTGACGGCGGACTAAAATCAAAGGGCCACCCGCTGGGAGCCACAGGAGTCTCCATGACCATTGAAATCACGAAGCAACTGAGGGGCGATGCTGGAAAAAGGCAGGTAAAAGGGGCGGAAATAGGACTCAGCCATAACGTTGGAGAGACTGGGCAATACTGCTTCGTCCACGTTTACTCGAGGTGAAAAGTTGATGTTCGGATATGTCTCGTGCTTGCCAGAAACACAACTCGTGGCAAAATTTGTGAAAGAACTCAAGAATGAAAGGCTAATGGGAACCAGATGCAGAAAATGTGGAGCCAAGTATCTTCCCCCGAGAGCCCACTGCAAATGCGGCTCGGCGGACATGGATTGGTTCGAAGCTTCACGTCAAGGAAAAATCTTAACCTACACATCAGTTGGTTCTCCACCCCAAAGCATGTCCAAACACGAGCCCTACATAGTGGCGATAGTGGAACTAAAGGATGGACCAAGATTGTTGGCGCAGTTGACGGATGTTACTCTAAATACGCTGAGGGCTGGCATGCCCGTTCAGGTTGTGAGCCGTTCGATTTTCATGGACAGGATAGTGTACGGGTTTAAGCCCATCAAACCTATATGCGCGCAAAGAGAAGCTTAAGCCTGTGTGTTCTCATGAAAATTCGAAGGCTCACAATAGACGACCATGACGAGATAATGAAGCTGTGGTCAAAGACAAAACTACCGTATAAACCAAAGGGTAGAGACCGCAAGGAAGCAATCGCAGTGCAAATGAAGGCAAATCCAGAATTTTTTCTAGGAGCCTTCGTACACAATCGCCTTGTCGGCACGGCCATCATAAGTTGTGACACGCGAAAGGGCTGGGTTAACCGCTTAGCCGTTGATCCAGATCATAGAAAGCGCGGAATTGCCAAGGCTTTGATTGCTGAATCTAAGAAAGTACTTAGGAAGCGTGGCATTAGGATAGTCTGTGCTTTAATCGAGGATTACAACGCTGCATCAAAGAAACTGTTTAAGGAATGTGGCTATGTTGAACATCGCGACATAATATATTTCAGTAAACGCGACAGCGATGAAGTTTAGCCATGCTTTCTGCATGTGCGCGCATATATGAAGTCGATACTTTTAGCCCGTTTGAACAACATAGCTGATGGAAGTCTAGTGGAAAAGAACCCTCCGTATCTTTCTCAGAATGTTCTCGCCCTTGAACAGCTTGTCCAAAGTCTCACCCGAATCACGATGCAGAAGCACCCAGATGTCAAAATCCACGTTATCAAGTTTTACACTCGCATCATGGCCTATTCTATGCTCTAAAACATGATGTATAGTCTCGTGGCTAAGTATCCACTCCACGTTAAATTCGTTAGTTAAAGAGGTCAAGAAGATGGTCTTCAATGAAGGAACGTACATCCCATAATAGTTTTCATTCACCCCTACAACAATACCTGGTCTAGGAATATCCAAAGGTTACCCCGTCTTCTCCTTTCAAGGTAAAACTAAGCGAACTCCGTTATTTAAGCCCCTAAGGAAAACAATTCTATGAACAATTTCTAGTAATAAATAGCACGCGCCGACGAGAAGATCGCCAAAAAGCTGGGTTTCGACACCATAAAACAGTTAATTTTAAACGCTCGGAAGGACGACATTAAAGACATGCCCTATGGATTCAGCTTTGACCTGTCACAGATATCCAAATCATTTTTCAAAGAACTCGCCAAAGTTGCCACTGAAAAAAACATACACCGAAGAGTTGGAGAAAGCGCGCGAAGTCTGGCTGAAAAGTTTAAGATCCGCGAAATCACGGGCTTAGATGTCTCCGACGCCCTCATGCTCGTCGAAGACCTAGTGGACATATACGCCCGAAACCTCTCAGAGAAAGAAAAGTTTCTGGAAACAAGAAAGAGAGCGCTTTTCCTGCCCCACTGCTCGAGGAAATACATGGACAAACGGTGTCAGGCGCGTTTCGACACTGACGCCCCCTCCTACCAATGCGCCCAATGTTCCTCGGACTGCCTTGTTAACCAAGCAACCGCGCTGGGAAGAAAAAGGGGATACGATGTTTACGTTCTCGCCGGCAGCTCCTGCATCCCCAAAATACTGAAGAACCACTCGTACGACGGAGTTGTAGGAGTTGCATGCAGCCAAGAACTGAAAGTGGGAGGAGACTACATTGGAAACAATGGTCTACGGGGTCAAGCTGTCCCCCTCGTCAAGAACGGGTGTGCCAACACGTGGTTCAGCATCAAAAGCCTCAAAAGAATTTTGTAAGATTAGGCACTCGCACATCTCCAAAGCACTCGATGCTTAAAAACTCAATAATTGGACGAGAGTGACATGACTTGCGTGGTAATGATGAAAATAGTATGAAAAGTTTCTTTGGGATTAGCGCGAACATCCTTTTGTTAGGGTTAGTAAGTTTCCTAACAGACACAAGCAGTGAGATGGTTCTCCCCATCCTCCCCTTCTTTATAGCAGCGTTGGGTGGAACGGAACTGGCTATCGGTTTGATAGGAGGCTTGGGAGACAGTATAGCCAGTGTTTTGAAGGTTTTTTCCGGTTACTGGTCAGACAAGTCTGGGAAGAGGAAAATCTTCGTTTCCTCCGGCTACCTAACATCTTCAGTCTCAAAGTTATTTCTCTCCTTCTCAGGGGTGTGGCAACACATATTGGTCTTGAGACCGTTGGAGAGGGTGGGAAAGGGTTTGAGGGATGCTCCAAGAGACGCCATAATAGCTGACTACTCAAAGGAAAAGGTGAGGGGAAAGGCGTTTGGCTTGCACAGGGCCTTAGACACTGGCGGCGCCATTGCAGGCTCAGCTTTAGCACTTGTCTTGTTTTGGTTCATAAAACTAGAATTTAAAGTGATAATATTTTTGGCGGCCTTCTTAGCGTTTTCGGCTTTGATACCGCTATACTTCGTGAAGGAGAGGAGAGCTAAGGCGAGACGGGTAACGTTGAGGATTAGTTTGGCAGGTTTGCCCCATCCTCTCCGCTTGTTCATTGCTATCGCAACAATATTTGCTCTCGGAAACGTTACCTACATGTTTTTCCTGCTCAAGGCTCAACAGCTTTTCGCTGAGCTCCTAACTGAAAGAACCGCATTTGCCATGTCCATGCTTCTCTACATCTGGTTTAACGTTGTCTACGCTTCACTCTCTTTCCCAATGGGCATATTGTCCGACAAAATGGGTCGACGAGCCATCCTATTTATCGGCTATTTGCTGTTTGGGCTCACCTGCCTAGGCTTCGCTTTATCCTCCTCCCTAGTTTCGCTGGTTGTGCTCTTCGCCCTATACGGCCTATTTTATGCAATGGTTGAGGCTAACCAGAGGGCGTTCATTTCAGATCTTGCACCGAAAGAACTGCGCGGAACAGCGTTAGGAACCTTCCACACCACCATCGGGTTGGCAACCCTACCATCGGGTATAATCGCTGGGGCGCTATGGCAATCCATTAACCCAACCGCAACTTTTCTCTATGGCTCAGCTTTGGGATTTCTTGCAGCAACGTTACTGATTGTTAAAAGAAGAAAAGAGACAAATAATTAAGAACGTATCGAGAGTCTATATACTTAACTCTACGAGAGCGGCATTTAGAAATGAGATTTAGATACTCAGGTCAGGCGCAGGTCTTGCCTTTCTTCTCAACCTTCTTTTTCTTCGCTCCACACTCAGACATTCAGCTACTCCCCGAGGAGATTAATTTAAAACAATTTCTATTTAACTTCTACTGTCTTGTTTTCCGTCAAACTTCCTCAATAATCGTAAAAGATGGGGCATCCTTTGCGTTTATATAGTTTTTTCTTAAATATATGGACCATGCATAAACAACGAATTGTCATCATAATGGGTTCTAGACGCGACTTCGGTTTCGCCGCTCCCATAGGTCGGGTGCTTGAACGTTTTGGCGTTGACTACGAGTACAGGATAGCCTCAGCCCACAAAACCCCGAGAGAGCTAATGGATATCTTAGAAGAATATGAAAAGTCTGGAGACAGTATTGTTTACGTCACTGTTGCTGGCATGTCTAACGCGCTTTCCGGTCTCGTCGACGCCAACACTAGATATCCCGTCATAGCTTGCCCCCCTTACTCAGAGGAGTTCGGAGGTGCGGACATCTACTCCTCCCTAAGAACGCCGAGTGGAGTTGCCCCCCTTGTTGTTCTTAACCCTGAGAACGCCGCCCTAGCAGCGGTAAAAATGCTTGGACTGGAAAACCGAGCTCTATCCGAAAAAGTTTACAAGTTCCAACGAGAGAAGAAGAGAGAGATCACCACTGCCGACGAAAAGGTGAAAGAAAAAAAGATTTCTGACATAGAGAAAAGACTGGCAGAGGCGGAACAATGAGCGGGTTGGAAAAACGTTTTTTGCGAAGCGGGAAGGTTAAGGACATCTACGACGCTGGCAACGGAAAGCTTCTGTTCGTTTACACGGACAGATTGTCCTCTCACGACGTGATGTTGGCTGACAAGATTCCGTACAAAGGTCAGGTTCTCTGTCGTCTATCCGCCTATTGCTTTACAAACTGTGAAGATCATGGTGTTGAGACGCACATGATAGAGGTTATTGACTACGACAAAATGCTAGTTAAGAAACTCTTTCTTATACCAATCGAGGTGATAGGGAGAAACTATCTTTACGGTTCGTACTGGAAACGATACCAACACGGTGAAGTTCAGCTTCCGAAGGGAACAGACCCCGTTTTAGCGGCAAAGCTCACCGAACCCGTGGTCGAGTTTACCACAAAGTTTGAGGCTGAAGACAAACCGTTAACTGAGCAAGAAATAGTGTCTAGGGGATGGCTGGGAACCCGCGAGATTGTTCAAATTAAAAAAATTGCACTGGAAGTGAACGAGTTGATGTTAAAGGATGCGGATAGAGCTGGATTCATTCTTGCAGATTTCAAGCTTGAGTTTGGGAGAGACGAGGAGGGAAAGATAATTCTGGCTGACGAAGCAGAAACGCCAGATACTTGTAGGTTCTGGGACGCAAGCAAGTACCAACCCAACAAGGTGCAGGAGAGCTTCGATAAACAAATTGTAAGGGACTACCTTGAAAAAGTGAAGGGCTGGGACAAGAATCAACCAAAACCTGGAACACAATTGACCAAGCCTATCTTACCTGAAGAAATCATACGGAAAACAAGTCAACGATACATTCAGGCATACGAAAGATTAACAAGAAGAAAGTTTTAATTAAATCCGCTTGTGAGGTGGCTTAAATTGGCTGTAGAAAGGGAAGAGATGCAAGAAATTGCCAAATCTTATCAAAAACCAGTTGGTCTCAACCTGGGATCTCACTCCGCCCTTGACGCTTGGCTGGGACAGAGAGACTACGGTTTCAGAAGTATAATCTACACAACCCCTCAGAGGGCAAGGATTTACCTTCAAAATCCCATGGTTGGAGAGCCCGGCGAAGTCGTGGAAGATCTACCAACTCTGGTTCGTAGAGACCTAATTGTTGTAGAAGACCCCGCCGACATAAAAGGGAGAGGCAAGTGGAAAAGCGCTATTTTGATTCTAAACAAATACTCGGACATCGTCAAGTACGTGGACGATTTGATCGATCTGGAATGCCTCCAGATTCCGAACAGGGCTTTTTCGGTTTACGTTGGCAGAGACTCGTACTGTAGTGTCATCGAAAACGATTTTGCAGTGCCGATTGTGGGGTCTAGGAAGCTATTAAAAATCGAAAACAGGGGGGAAATCGAAAGGGACTATTACTGGTTTGCCGAGAAGGCAGGCATCCCTTACCCGAAATCGTACCAGTACGAAGTTCGGAAGAGGGGGATAAAGTTTAAAGAACCCATTGATGAGCCCATTCTGCTGAAAGCAGAACATGCGCACAGAGAGTTTGAAAGGGAATTCATCTTTGCAGCGGACTCCAACGATTTGGAGGAGAAAGTTGAGAAGGAGATGGAAATCGGAAATCTCAGTAAGGAAGGTTTGGAGAGGGCTAGAGCTGAGCAGATAGTTCTCGGTCCCCATGCAAACTTCAACTTTTTCTTTTCACCCCTAGACACAAAACAAGATTGGGGAGATGCCGACGACTGGTACGCAAAACTGTACAAGGTAGGCCTAGAGGATGCGAGAGCCTGCCTAGCAAACCAGTTCCTCTCTATAGACGAAAGGAGAGAAACAATCCTCGACGGCTTAAAGAGGCTTCCCGTTGACATCCAGCAGAAGATTAAGAAGGTTCCATCGTTCGAGGTCACTTGCCACGTGCCCATGAGTCTAAGAGAGTCGTTGCTCAAAGATGTGCACAGATGCGCGGATGCTTTCTTGCTGGCAACCAGAAAATACGAGCCTCCAGGGATAATCGGCGCCTGGTGTCTACAAACTCTCATCACATGGAGTAAGATAGGACCGGGCATGGCGGTTGAATACGGCTTGTACGATGTTCCGGAAGGAAAAGAAGCCTACATGCACATTCCAGTCACACAGGACGTTGCGTTGAGACATGGTGGTGGGACGAACACCCACATGGGGATCGGCTCGCAATACGCAAACGCGAAGTATCAGAGAAGGATGAGCATGGGCGACAGGATAGCTCTGGAGATAAAGAGAGCTTGGAAGAGTAAGCAACTTCAAGAAATAGTCACCTAAACTTTAGATGAAACGTGCCGAGTGGACTCTATGCCAAGAGAACTTACGTACGCGGAGGCAGGAGTAGACAGAGAATTAAGAATAAAGTCTAAAGCTGCCTTGACAGCTCTTAAACGAACCTACAGATTCAGTAGACACGGAAAAATCATTCAACTTCCGTACGGCAACATCTTCCCCCTCGACGATCGATACCTCGACTTCGTCATAGAAATCATCGGAACCAAAGTTCTCTTGGCACAACTGGCAAACAAATACGACACCATCAGCATTGACGGAGTTGCGATGGCGGTAAACGATGTGATCAGATCAGGTGCAAGACCACTAGCGGTTGTGGACAACATCCACGCCCAAGTGTCTGACCCACATTTGGTAGGCGAGTTGATGAAAGGCATAGTGAAGGGTGCAACTGAAGCTGAATGTTTTGTGCCAGGTGGAGAGATAGGAGACGTGGCAGAAATCATCAGGGGCATAGTGGAAGGAAAGGGTTTCGACGTAATTTTCGCCTGCGTGGGCGAGTTGTTCAAGGAAGACATAGTATTCGGGAACAACATTAAGCCCGGAGACACTGTGATTGGCTTACGAAGCTCTGGCATCCACAGCAACGGAATATCACTAGCAAGAAAAGTCCTTTTCAAACAGTGGGGCGGCAAGTACGAGCCACACGATATTCCAGACGGACTTGAGAGAGAAATCATTTACGAAGTTCTCGAACCAACAAGAATCTACGTAAAGCCTGTGCTAAATGTTGCCAAGAACCATGAAGTGAAAGGGCTGGTTCACATCACTGGCGACGCCTACCTGAAGTTCGACAGACTGATGAAATCTTCTAAAGGAGTGGGATTCGAGTTTAACAATTTTAAGCCGCAACCGATCTTTCAACTGATCCAGAAAACCGCGCTAGAGGCTGGAGGCGTCATGAGAGACGAGGAGATGTTCAAAACCTTCAACATGGGATGGGGATTTGCAGTTGTCGCTGACAAAAGCTATAGAGACAGTATCATCGACAGTTTTAAAAAGAACGGCGTGGAGGCTGAGCAGATTGGAAGAGCAACCGACTTAAGAAAGATTATTGTTTTGTATAAAAGAGAAAAAATTGAATTAATGAAATTTTAAAATTTTTGTTTAAATTCACGTAAGCAAGACTTAAATTTTTAATCGTTTAATGATATCTTATGAGATATCGGGTCAGAATTGAGGTTTCTCTCAAACCGGGGCATTCCGACCCTGAGGGGGAAACTACAGCGAAATCTCTGAGAGAGTTGAGGCACCCTGTGGAAACGGTTAACGTTAGCAAAGTTTACGAGGTATATCTTCAGGCAAAATCTCTGAAAGAGGCTGAGAAACACGCGGATGAGATGTGTAGGAGGTTGCTGGCGAATCCAACAAAGGACAACTATCGTTTCGACATAGAGGAAGCAAAATGACTGCTCGGCTTTACATCAAGAGAGACTTATCCTTCGAACTTTCCGACATAAACGTGTTAGATGCAAATGAAAAAGAGTTGCTGCAAATCAGCAATGAACTAGGGATCGGCCTAAGTCTTGAGGAAATGAAAAGTGTCAAAGAATATTTTTCAAACAGGAGAAGAAAACCAACCGACGTTGAACTTCAAACCATTGGCCAAACTTGGTCAGAACACTGTTACCACAAAACTTTCAAGGGCGACATCGTCACGCCCAAGGGAAAACTGATCGTAGCTAACATGTTCAAGGAGTACATAGCAAAGGTCACGAGAGAGCTCAACTTGCCCTGGTGCCTCTCCGTGTTTGAAGACAACGCGGGCATAGTGGATTTTGAAAGCGGCTACGCAATCGCTGTTAAAGTGGAAACCCACAACCACCCATCAGCCATAGAACCCTTTGGAGGAGCCGCCACTGGCACAGGTGGTGTTATCAGAGACATACTTGGGGTTTGGGCGGATCCCATAGCCTGCACAGATGTTCTTGGCTTCGGACTCCTAGACTACGCTTATGACAAGCTTCCTCCAGGAACAAAACATCCAAAATACATCTTCAAAGGAGTTGTCGCAGGCATAGGCCACTACGGAAACAACATGGGAATACCCACAGTCAACGGCGCGATATACTTTGACGAAAGTTACGTGGGCAACGTTGTGGTTTACTGCGGTTGTGTGGGAATACTCTCAACAAACAAGTTTGTAAGAGACACAAGGCCCGGAGATGTCGCTGTTTTAGCGGGGGGAAGAACCGGCCGAGACGGAATCCACGGAGTAACCTTCGCATCAGCCGAGTTAACAGAAGAGTCTGAGGAGATCTCGAGACCAGCGGTTCAAATCGCGAATCCCATAGAAGAAGAAAAACTCAAGCGCGCAATCCATGAGATACGAGACAGCGAACTCGGCTCCGCCATAACCGATCTAGGAGGCGGAGGACTATCCTGCGCCACAGGCGAGATGGCGCACAGATCAGGATGCGGAGTTCATGTTGAACTCGAGAGAGTTCTCTTGAAATATCCTGGCATGGCCCCGTGGGAGATCTACGTTTCCGAATCACAAGAGAGAATGCTGTTGTCTGTAAGGGAGAGAAACCTTTGGAAAGTCTTGAACATCTTTGAGAGCGAGGACACAGAGGCAACTCCTGTTGGAAGATTTACCGAAGACAAAATGCTTAAGGTTCATTATCGTGGACAAAAAGTCGCTGATCTAGATTTGCATTTCTTGTTTAACCCACCGAGAGCTAGAAGAGTTGCGAGATGGAAAAGGACAGGTGGCGTGGAGCCGAGTTTTGCTGAGCCAAGCGACCTAACTCAAGACCTGTTGAGAATTCTGTCCTCCCCAAACGTTGCGAGCAAGGAGTCTGTGATAAGAACCTACGACCACGAGGTCAAGGGAAACACCGTTTTAAAACCTTTGCATGGAAAGTACAGCGGGCCCAGCGACGCAGCGGTCATAAAACCCCTGTCAAACTCTTGGAAAGGCCTCGTTATCTCATGTGGAATGAACCCAAACTACGGAAAGATTGATCCATACTGGATGGCAGCCTCCGCCATAGACGAAGCCATCAGAAACAACGTTTCGGTTGGTGGCAGAAGAATCGCGCTGCTGGACAACTTCACTTGGGGCAGCCCGGAAAAAGCGGATAGAACAGGCTCGTTAATTAGGGCATGCCAAGCCTGCCATGACTTCGCGAAGGCTTTTGGGACACCCTTCATCTCGGGAAAAGACAGCCTCTACAACGAGTTGAGGGTTGGACCAGACCTCTCAATTCCAGTCACCCCAACTCTCCTAATCACTGCAATAGGAATAATTCCAGACGTGAGAAGAACTGTTTCCGCGGACGTAAAGGGACCGGGAAATCTGATCTACATAGTGGGCCAAACTTACCCTGAACTGGGTGGTTCCGAATACTACAAGCTAAGAGGTTCTGTAGGAAAAACTGTTCCAAAGGTTAGGGCAGCTCAGGCTAGGAGAGCCGTAAACTCCATTGTCGAGGCTATTGATTCTGGGTTTGTTAAATCATGCCACGACCTTTCTGAAGGGGGGTTGGCGGTGGCAGCTGCTGAGATGGCATTTAGTGGGGGACAAGGAATAAGACTGAACTTGAGAAGCGTTCCGAGAGCTAGAAGCGTGAGAAGAAACGATCATATCCTCTTCTCAGAGTCAAACAGCAGATTTTTGGTGGAAGTTTCGGAGAAAAGCAGAGAAGATTTTGAAGCGTTAATGGAAAAAACCGGGTGGTCAGTGATTGGCCGAGTTGAGAAGGATGAGCGCTTCTCTGTCTACGGTCTGAATGGCAAACGAATAGTTAATGCCAGCCTAAGCGAGTTGAGAGACGCTTGGAAGAGCACCTTTGGGAGATAAAGATGAAGAGAGAGGACATCAAAGTTTGCGTATTGCGGGTTGCCGGAACCAACTGCGACGCAGAAACCAAAAAAGCATTCGACGATCTAGGAGTTAAGGCGGAAGTAGTTCACTCCAACGACATAATCAGAAAGGGGAATCTACTTGACTACAGCGCCCTAGTGTTTCCAGGCGGCTTTTCCCACGGAGACTATGTAAGGGCTGGAGCCATCTGGGCGAAAGAAGCCTTAGTCAAACTTGGCAAGGACCTAAGAAGGTTTGTTGAGGAGGAGAGACCAGTCTTAGGGATTTGCAACGGTTTTCAGGTTTTAGTGGAGAGCGGTCTGTTGCCGGGATTTGAGGGGACTAACGAGTTTTCGGAGGCCGCCCTAGCCACAAACATCCCAATAGGATACTACTGCAACTGGGTCTACCTCAGACACGAAAACTCTGGCAAATGCATTTTCACTCAAAAAATTCCGAAGGGAAAAGTGCTGAGAATACCCGTGGCCCACGCTGAAGGAAGATTCATTTTTCCAAGAGAAAAGGAGAAGCATTCCTTAGAGAGAATCTACAACAACGACCAGCTTGTCTTCAGGTACTGCGACGAAAAAGGCGAGTTTGCGGAAGGGTGGTATCCAACAAATCCCAATGGATCCTTTCACGACATCGCTGGAATATCCAATCCAGTTGGAACAGTTTTTGGATTAATGCCCCATCCAGAAAGAGCCTATTACGGTTGGCAGTTGCCAGACTGGACGAGAATGGAAAGTCCGTCAAAATACGGGGATGGGCGATTAATCTTCGAATCTATGGTTGAATATTTAGTCAAGAAATTATAGTTCTATTAACAGAACTTTTGCGGAGTACATTATGTACGTCGCAAAATGGTACGTCGCAAAATGCGCGCACAGGCTAACATAAATCTCTAGAAGACTGCCTTGCCACGCTTAGCCTTTCATCATTCCAATGCCAAATCCCGCTAAGAAAGTGGAAGCGAAGGGAAGAACCCCAATAGTGGTTGAAAGGAATCCTGAAGCTTGGGTGACGAGCCCTGAAGTCACACTCGTTAATTTATCGTAGTTGATGTTCATTATCCCAGAAAGGCCAAGATAGGAGACCGCGACAAAAGATAATCCAAGAATTATCATTAGGATTTTCAAGATCTTCTTGATGGCGTATCCGACGAGAAAGCCGCTGGCCACGCCAGCGCTCATTTGGTATATGAAGGGTGTTAACATTTGACTCATTTTTGGTCCCTCGGCTCACACCAATATGTATATTAAATCTTAATATATAATATTTATATTGGCTCAATAAATACTTTCCCATCCCATTTTTAAGCAAAACGAACCCCTGTCAAACCTTATCCCTCATTGGGAACATCATCTCCACCATCCAATCCTAATTGTGGTTTTACATTTTATGCAGATCTGAAAGTTTTGGAAGCCCTTCTCTAGCCCCTATCTCCATTATGCAACGGGATGCAACAAAGTTTCCAAGTCTCCCGCATTCGTACAGGTCCTTATTTTTGATTAGTCCGTATAGGAAGCCGGCGCAGAAAGCGTCGCCAGCGCCTGTAGTATCCACAACCCTCACTTTGTAGGGTTCGACCAGATGGGCTTCTTTGCCGTCTGTAACGTAGCACCCTCTTTTCCCCAGCTTAACGGCGACTATGCTTATGCCCATGTTCAATAGAGCCTTTGAGCCTTCTCTGTAGCCCTTTCCAGTAAGTAGCCCCGTTTCGTTCTCATTTAAGAAAGCAACGAAAGTTCTCTTTATTATGGGTCTCAAAGCCTCCAGTCCCTTCCTTGCGTACAGTTCTCCTGGGTCAAGGCTTACCTTAATCTTGGAGAGGGCTTCCACAAGTTCTTTCTGAGCTTTAAAGGGTTTCTCTCCAACAAAAGACGTTAAATGTAGAATTTTGGCGGAACCAGCGTACTCCGGATTGATCTCTTCAAATTCGAGGGTGTCATTGGCACTTGGGTCTACGTACAGGGCTCTCTCACCCTTTCTATCAACAAAGCCTATGACAACACCGCTTCTACCCCTCTCTGAAACTACTATCCCCCTTGTGTCGACACCTTCCTTCTTGAAGTTGTCTAGGAGAAGTTTGCCTTCACGGTCGTTGGAAACTTTCCCTATATAACCAATTTTTAGCCCCAGTCTCGCCAAGCCCACTGCGGTGTTTGCGGCAGAGCCTCCAGGAGACTCTTTAAAACCCATGATGACACTTTCTTCTTCCTTCCTGGCTATGCGGTTCACCAGGTAGAGTTTGTCCATGTTTAAAGCGCCGAAGCAGACGACATCCAGACTCATGGAAACAACTCTCGCAGGTATATTTTGTACTTTCCTAGTTTTCCTCCGTAGTTTCCAGCAGAGATTTTTGTCACTCCATCCATGGTCATGGCGGCGCTGATGCCGGCCTTCATCGCTTCTTTCACCGCATTTATGGATACTCCGTTGATCACGATCTCTGGGATGTAGTTGACTCCGTTTGGAACTTTCGATTGGCTTCCCAGTTTCTTCTTGAGGGCTGGGCAGTAGGGGTGGTTTGTGGTGGGTCCTATCCATGGAAACTTAGTTTCGGGTTTTGAACCGGCTGAGCAGATGTCGAAGGGTGTGATGACACCTTCTATTTGGCTTATGGCTTTGAGAGCTTTTCTTCCCGCCTCCATCACAGCCTCCTTAGTTTTGCACATGTACCAAAAGTTTGCTCCCATCACCCCCTTTGCATAACCCAAATGGCGCTCTATAAGGAAGTCAGACACCATGATTGGAACAACGATCATGTTGTGTCCGTAGATTTTCTTCTCCCATTCAAAGCCGTCTCCGCAGTGACCAACCCTCTCCATAGTGTCAATTTTTCCAGCCGGATATGGCAGAGCATCAAAGACGGCGGTGAAGGGTTTGACAAGTATATCTTGACGTATGCGGTATGCCGTTTCCACTTCAAGCTTCTTAGCTGAATCGCCTAGGGGTTTTCCTTCCTCTATTCCTCCCCAGAACTGTAGAATCGCGCCTTTGCGTCCATCTGGAGTTTCCTTCTCGTCCACCCATCTCTCAATGCCTCCTTCGATCCTTCCGATAACTATTGAAGGTGTGGCTGTAGCATCCTCAGCTGCTCTCTTTAACACTTCATGATCATCGGCGGTGACTATTACTCTGCAATATAAACCGTTGAAAGCTTCTGCGTAGGTATCTTCAACCTTGACGACCACAACGTCACCTCAACTAAGTTTATCCTAGCCTTCCTATAGCTTCTCCTCGAACTGTTTTCCTGAAAGCGCTGCTTTCCTTCATCAGTCTTTCCTTGTTTTTAGGAGTTATCATCTCGACATGAGGAAGAGTCTTGGGATACAACTCGATTATGTGTTTTTGTAATGCAGGAGTGACGCAATATCGTTCTAACGCTGGACAGCTCCACTCTTTAACCAACTTAACAACATGAGTTTTGCCAAACCTGCCGAAGGCATCCGCGAGAATTGAGGTTACGGCGGTGTTGCTGGAAAGGACGGCGACTTCAGCTTCCCGTACAGCGTAGCGGTTGCCGTTAAAAGAAACCGTTAATCCTCCCCTCTCTCTCACTAACCGAAATGGTTCAACATCTGTGATGCTGTCTCCCACATACATCACATTGCAAAGACTGCTCCCAGTTTTTTCGACAATATCCTCAACAGCGCGTGCTTTCTCAAACCCGCCAACAGGATTAACCTCACCCAACATCTTGCCAGATTCCATCTCAGCAATTTCTTTCCAGAATATCTCGTCCAATCTTCTAATGGTCTTCTGGTCCTTTGCGGAAAAGTCGTTGAGTGAGACGGCGCCTTCGGGAATCTCTATCATCGGCATAGCATTTATTTCTTCTCTGAGTTGTCTTAACCGCTCAAATTCTTCCTTGCCGATTCCGTACCTGTCTATGTCCAGTCTTGTGCAGTAAACGTTCTCACGAGGGAAATCTACCACACTACACAACGCGTGTATGTACTGTTCATAGCTGGTGCTTACAATGAAGGAGGGCATCAGGTTGCTAACAAAACGCAGCGTTTCTCTGGCGCTGGGAACCAATAAAATATGCTCGGCAGAAAATTTCCTTATTCTTTCGTTGGTTGCTCCATACGCTTTTAGAAAAGGAAGTATCAGCCGTAGAGTGTCTCCAGCTTTGTATCCCGGCCTCTTAACAATGTCTGCCTGAACGTCATCATACTTGCTAATCAGGGCGAAGAAAGAGTCTCCGTCTGGGATAAGGTGTTCGCTGAGCTCATAGGCGTTGTCGTTTTTTGAGATGGGCCCTTCGCAATCGGAGATGAAAAGCCTCCTCTGTTGGACTGTCTGTGCTTTCACTACTGTTTCCTCAGTCTCTTCATGTGTTCCACGCTTTTTTCTATGTGCTCCCTCGAGGCAATGTCGGTTCTAAACCAGAGCGACCCGCCTTTAACGGCTTTGAGGCCTTCTAACGAAATTTCTCTGGCTTTCTCTATGTCCTCTCCGACGCCGACCACACACACCGTTCTGGAGCCGAGGGCGTAGGTTCGTCCATCGTCTCTCAGTTCCATTGAGCCCGGATAAATTCTGACACTATCTCCATACTTTTTAGCTAATTTGTACGCTCCGTTTAGATCTACTGGCCTATCAACATCACTCATATCTACACGCTGAGGAAAGACATCTTTAAACCCTCCGTAGTTTGGAGGCGCCTTGTAGGTTACGACTGTTGCCCTTTTCTCGAATTCTACTCGCGTCAAGTTTCCGTCAAGTATCTTGAAGCAAACGTCCACAAAATCGTCCTTCAATATCGGCAACAGATTCTGTATCTCCGGATCACCTGGCCTGCTGTTGTTTTCCAAGATCTTTGGACCTCTCCCCGTGTGTATAAATGCGTCGTAGAAAGGAATGCCACGTAATCCTGGGTTGCTGCCTCTTCCCCTCAACTTTTTGAAAATTTTGTTTACAATCTGAACTTCACTCTCTTTGTCAGCTGATGTCATGAACGGTAGCCAGTCTCCCGCATCTTTATAGGAGCCCATTCCGCCAGTGTTAGGTCCTTTATCTCCATCGAACGCCCTCTTGTAGTCGCGTGTTTCTGGCAACGGCACCAGGTGCTTTCCATCGCAAAACGCTTGGAAGCTGGATTCTTCGCCCTCAATCTTTTCCTCCACTATCACCGGACCATGCTCATAGTTGGATAGAAAGTGCTCGAACAGTTGTTCGCGACTGCTGAAGTGGTCGCCCCAGACGCCGACGCCCTTTCCCGCGGCGGGGCTGTCGGGCTTTATGGCAACATGATTGTTGAGCTCGTCTAGCCACGCGCTGACATCTCTCTTCACTTCGCCTATATTGCCGTAATCCTTTGGGTCGAACACCCTAAAGCTTGGATTTACTTCCGGTACAACTTTCTGAAACAGATATCGCTGTGCAACCTTGCTTCCTTCGATGGCGTACTCTCGGGTTGGACAGATCATGGGTATGCCTGTCTCCTTCTCAATAACATCCCTGACACCGTTGATTACTGGTTTTTCAGGACCAACTATTCCGAAATCAATTCTTTTTTCGTGCTTCTTGGCAAACTTGCAAATCTTTTCCACATCAAGATCAGGAATAACAGCGTGTTCCTTTGCCTTTTCCACGTTAAAGGGGTTCCTTTGCTTGTCTGCAACATAGATTTCGGTGGAATAATTTTTGCTGCGACTGAAGGCGTCCACCATGGCGACTCCTCTCGAACCGTAGCAGACAACCAGAACGCCCGCTCTCTCCATTTCCAACCACCGTCAAAATGAGTTTAACTAACTGCTTCGTATATTCTTCCAGCTTCTTTAAACCCTTTCTCAAATTTTTCTTTCATCTTGTCTGCCATCTTTTGAGCCAGTGGAGTAGGATACTTTTTGGTGACGCATCCCAAACATAGTTCATCTCTCTTTAAGCCTGTGGCTCTAACAAAATCATCGAGCAACTGATAGTTCACGGTGTCTGCACCTATTATTTTGGCAATTTCACCAGGACTGTATCTGGCCCCTATCAGCTCACCATAGGTTGCCATGTCAATTCCGTAGAAGCATGGGCTTATTATTCTCGGAAACGTGATGAACACGTGAATCTTCTTTGCTCCCTGTTTGCGCAGTTTTTCTATAATCACTTTGGTGGTGTCTCCTCTAACAATGCTGTCCTCAACCACGGCAATGTTCTTTCCACGGATTTTGCGGTCAAGGATGTTGATTTTTCTGTCGATTGTGTTGTATCGTTCACGTTGCAACAGGATGAACGCTCGTTCGGTCACGTATCTGTGCCTTCTTGAGGCTCGTTCCCACCTCACACCAGTTTCTTCATGAAGCCCATACGCAGCGTCATCGCCAGTTTCTGGTATTGACATAACCATGTCCACCTTTCTTGCGATTTCAGAATACGTTCTTCCCAAGTTTCTTCCAAAGTCTTCTCTCACCTCATAGACGTGTTTTTTTCCAAGCACTGAGTCTGGTCTGGAAAAGTATGCGAATTCAAAACTGCAGAGCGCCTTTTTCTCGCCTCTAAGGAGTTGCTCTCGTGTAAAACCGTCTTTCGATGCAATCACAAGTTCTCCTGGCCTTATCTCGAAACCGTGTTCAAATTCGTTAATGTCCAAACCGACGGTTTCCGAAGATATCGCGTATGTCTTGTGGTCTTTGCTGTGGCCGCAACAGAGCGGCCTTATGCCGTGGGGGTCCTTAAAGGCGAAGAGTTCCCCGTTTTTGGTTACCCCGGCAATAGAGAAGGCGCCTTCTACTTCTCTCATACAGGCTCTGATTGACGAGGCTAGATCGCCGTTTTCCATCCCCATAAAGAGTTTTTTGCAAATTAGGTCTGCGTCACATTCATAGGGGAAATCTGGGAATTTCTCCTTAAGCTCTTTTCTTAATTGAGAATTGTTAACAATGTTGCCGTTGAACGATATCGCAACTCCTACCTTTTTTGACTCAACTAATAGTGGTTGGGCACCCCTCACCAAAGACTGTTCGTCTGTTCCTCCGGAGGTTGTGTATCGGATGTGCCCTATGCCCACGTGTCCCGGCAACTTGTCAAGCCATTCTTGAAATTCACCTCTTCCTATTTTTGGAACTAGGTCTAAACCCCTATGCACATGGAACTTTCCGTCAAATGTGAGAAAACCGTGTGACTGGTGACCACGGTGATTTTGGGACCTCAGTCCCCAGTAGATGTACGGAAAAACATTGTTGCCATCGAAATCCTGCGCTCCGAAAACGCCGCAGGCCTCTTTCAGATGTTTTAACATAAATTTACAGATATAGGGGATATTATTTATGGTTTTTTGACAAAAATCTGAACATTTATCCAGAATTTAGAAGTCCCTCGCCACCGTCGGTGGACTAAGGAACATGATGACTTACAATGGAAAAGGCTGGAGTCTCCTTGGGCCTCTCTGATCGATCAATTTTACCAATAAATAATTAAGTGCGATTCTCATCACACTTGAAAAATGGTTGGTTAAGATGGAAGGGGATAGAATTTCTTACCACGAATCTGTTCGCAGAGTTTACGAGAGGATCAAAAGAGACGGCATGAACAACATCTGGGATCGATACGAGGCCCAAGGTTTTGCAGGAGACCCTGATAAGAGATGCCCTTTCTGTATGGGGGGAGCTAGGTGCGACCTATGTTCCAATGGGCCATGCCGTGCAGACGCATCGAAGGACAAGAGAGGTGTATGCGGCATTACCGCTGATGGTATGGCTATGCGGATGATGATGCTCAGAAACGTCATGGGCGCGTCCACTTACCAATACCACACAGACCAGACTATCAAGACCCTTCGGGCGACAGCAAAGGGTCAAACACCCTTCGAGATAAGAGAACCTAAAAAATTGAAAGGTCTTGCTGAGCGGCTTGGAATAAGTACATCGGGATCGGAAAACGAGATTGCCATTCGCCTGTGCGATTTTGTGGAGACCGATTTTAACAGAAAGTACTATGAACCAAGTCAAATCGTAGAAGCATTGGCTCCACAGGAACGCAAAGAAATTTGGAGAAAGCTGGATATTTTCCCGGGTGGGATTTATGGTGAGATGATGTTAGCCACAAGTTCTTGCCTTACTAATGTCGACGGTTACTACGTGAGTTTGGCTTTAAAGGCCATGCGCCTTGGTTTGGCAATGGCTTATCAAAGTCAGATTATCAACGAATATTGTCAGGACATCCTCTATGGAATACCAAAACCCCATAGGATGCGTGTAGACCTGGGCGTGTTGGATCCTGCGTATGTTAATGTGTTGCCGAACGGCCATGAACCTTTTCTCGGGTTTGCCATGGTTCAACTGGCTAGAAAAGCGGACTGGCAGAAGAAAGCAAAGGCTGTGGGTGCAAAGGGATTGCGTGTAATTGCAAACATCGAAACAGGCCAAGAGATGATTCAGAGATGTGAGATGGACGACACATTTTACGGTTTTACTGGGAACTGGATTATGCAGGAGGCAGTTCTGGCCAGTGGCTGCGTAGATCTTTTCGCAGCCGACATGAATTGTTCTCTGCCAATTGATCCGCTGTACGCTCAGAAGTATAAGTTTAGACTTGTACCTGTAAGCGAACTTGTAGCATTTGAAGGCGTCACAGATAGAGTTAACTATGAGCCTGAAAAGGCTGAAAAGCAAGCTACACAACTCTTGCAGATGGCGATCGACAACTTTAAAAAACGCAGAGCCTCTGTGGAGCCGGTTACCCACTTACCCATAAAAGAAGCCCTAGTTGGTTTTTCCACCGAAAGCATTCTTGAAGCCCTTGGCGGTACTCTTGGTCCCCTATTAGAAGCCATAAAGGATGGGACCTTGCGGGGGGTTGCAGGTCTCGTTTCATGCACGACGCTGAGGGATCATGGTCAGGATGTGCATAGTGTGCGTGTAGCTAAAGAACTGATTAAACGAGATGTCTTGGTTCTTTCGTTGGGGTGCGGTAATGGAGCCATGCAGGTTGCAGGTCTTTGCAGTCCTGAAGCTAAGAAATTTGCGGGTCCTGGTCTGAAAAGACTTTGTGAAAAGCTTGGTATCCCTCCTGTTCTTAGCTATGGCACCTGCACTGATACAGGGCGTCTCGCTGACCTATTGGCTGCTGTCTCAAATGCTTTGGGGGTGCCCGTTCCAGATCTCCCTGTCGTTGCCGTAGCTCCTGAGTATATGGAGCAGAAGGCTACAATTGATGCGGTGTTCGCTCTGGCTTTGGGGCTCTACACTTATGTCAATCCTGTGCCAACTGTTACAGGAGCGCCAAATGTGGTCAAACTCTTAACACAAGACTGCAAGGATGTAACTGGTGGCTTGCTGAATGTGGAAAAAGACCCGGTCAAAGCAGTAGATGAAATCCTAGCCCATATAGAGGAGAAAAGGAAAAAAATTGGCATCTGAAGAATTCTCACGCGCGCAAGGTAATAATTGGTAGCCCGGATAGCTTCAAATACTGGTTTAAATTATTGGTTTTTGCATAGCAGTTAGATGTCCTCTGACGTACTCTCCTTAAGAAATGCCAGTATATCTTCTTGAAACTGGCGACTGTTGTCAAACATAGCGTTGTGTCCAAATCCCTCATAAAGAATCAATTCGGCGTTCGGGATCCCCGCGGCTGTCTCACGAATCGGATAAAAGAAGTCTTCTTCACCACCGATTACCAACGTGGGCACCTTGATCTCGGTTAGTCGATCCTTGAAGTTATGCTTGTCTTCTGCCTCGATGGTCACCAGCAAATCCGAAGGGTCGGTAGGTGCGCTGAAAGTTGCGAAAAACCACATGAACAACTTATAAAAGCGTTTTTGATTCCACCTTTGGGATACACGCCATCCATTATAGCGGAGTACGCTGCCCTCCATTTGCCTTGGCGCGCCAGGTCGCCTACGTGCATCTGTAATTGCCTTCCTTTTTCGCTCAGACTATAGCCTGTCATGGCGAGAACTAAGCGACGAATCAGGTCGGGATGATCAGCGGCGAAATGCTGCGCGATTGGTCCCCCTGTTGAAATGCCTATTATGTCGAGAGGTCCTCCTAGCTCATCTCTGATCATGGTTGCGTAATCTTCCGACATGTCTCGCGTTGAGTAGCCAAGGGGTAGACCAGGTTTACGGCCTACCGAGTATACTGTGTAGTCCTGAGCAAACCGCTTGTAGCTGCCTGCAACCATTCGAAGCGTTAAGCCGGACGGCGGCTTATTTTCAAAACTTAGACCCTCGAAGATTACCAGAATGTGTGGGCGGTTGCCAATCCGCACATATGGAAGACCGCTCCTGAAGTATCCCTTTGTCGCTTTTAGCTTTGTATCGTACTCTTTCTCAGACATTTTCTCCACTCTTTGAAAATTGGTCACTTTTAACTATTCATTTGTACTGTAATAAGGGTTTCAGACTATGCAAAAGCTTGTGGTGTTTCAAAGATAAAGAAGTGGACCTATTTTGACACCTACTTCTCTAAATATACCTTAGAAAAATCTTAAGAAAATCTTATGGTAGCCCGGGATACGTGACTTATCTCGTTCAAATTTCTCACTCCAGATTAACAAAGATGATGGCTCTAAGTAGAAGAAAATATCCGTTTAGATTATCGGTGTTAAGACAGGATTCTCTACCCTTTTTGGAAAACATTTACGGATAGAGGTTAAAAGAAGATTTCAAGGTGCAGAAGTGCTTACACGATTTTGAGATTAAATAAAAAGCTAGTGTAACCCCTTTTCCGCACGCGCTATTATGGAGTTCATTATTCTTTTTGCGAACCATCCCTTAGCCACTTGTTTGGCGATGGATAGCCTGTCCACAACAGTCGTTAGGTGCTGAATTTTCTCATCGCTGAATTCGTACACACATATAGTCAGCGCTTCATATTTCGTACCTTTGTAAGTGCCCTCTACAATATGCTCGAAAACAGCCTTATTTCCTTTGACCATGATACCAATCCCAGAGTCCCTAACCTTTTGATTTGGAGTAGTCTTAGTTCCCCAAGTCAAGTAGCGCCTCAACTCCTCCTTGCCTTTGAATGTGCCCTCAGGTGTAACATAGTCTGCGTCGTCCGTTAAGAAGGAGAGAGCCTTCTCTACATTCTTTTCTTCGATCGCCTTAACAAAGTCGCGCATTAAACCCTCAATCTTTTTCTCAGACATCTGTCCACCTCCTAAAACTTCGTTACTTTCAATTATTAGCTTGTACGTGAATAAAGCTTTCCGGCTATGCGAAATTTGTGGTGCGTCTCATTGAAGAAACCTGAGGAGATTTTGATCAATTCTGAATATTTCAAAAGGTAAAGAAATGAGCTTATTTCTCAAGAATACACTTGAAAGTCTTAAGAAAATCTTATGGTAGCCCGGGATACATGACTTATCTCGTTTAAATTTCTCAAACTGAGAAACTGAACCTTCAGAACATGATGATGATTACAACGAATACATGAGGCGAGAAATGAGCGAATTTTATGGTGACCAATGGAAAGACGAATGGTAAAGGTCATTAGATGATGACAAGAATTGTTAAATATCAAAAAAGATCAATTGAAATTGATAGTAAGGGGAAGGTGATATTTTGACTAGGGTAGAAAAGTCAATTGAAATCAGGGCTCCACCTGAGAAAGTCTGGGAAATGCTTGCTATAGACAGGTTCAAAGAATGGGAAGAAGAAATGGAGAAAGGTCTGAAGAGCTTAGAATACACTTCAGAGGTGCGCACACCGAAAGACAAGTATAGAGTGGGCACATCTGGACACATGAATCTAAAAGGAATGGGAGGCGGAGAATTCGATTTTGAAATCACGGAGAGTCTCGAAAACGAGAAGCTTACGTATCATGTGAGAAGATCAGGGACCAACAAAACAATGGGCATTATAACACTTATCTTGGAACCCACAGAGGAGGGAACTAAATTCACAAATGTATTTGACTATGAAATGCCCTGGGGGATTTTCGGCAAGTTCCTCGACAAATTGTTCGGTAAGAGAGAGAGCGAAAAGGCGCAGGCGAAATGGTTAAAGAAGTTGAAAAGCATTCTGGAGAAATAGTTTAGGGAGAGATGATGTTCTATGTCATTGGAAAAGAATAAGGCTATTATCCGCAAGTTGACTGAAGCCTTTAATAAGAAAAACCTAAGCTCACTAGACGAGTTAATAGCACCCAATTATGTTGACCATACCAATCAAATACGAGGTCGGGAAAATGTCAACCAGCTCTATACTATGGCTTTCAAGGACTTTCCCGATTTCCATAGGACTATTGAGGACATAATCGCTGAAGGCGATAAAGTGTGGGCTCGTTTTAAAACTACGGGAACAGCCTCTACTGGCAAGAAGATGGAATTAACATCCATTAACATCTTCCGCATAGTTAATGGCAAGGTTGTAGAAGGTTGGGGAGGAGCTATACGAAAAATGTCCGTCCCTAAGGTTACAGGGGAGCTATACGAAAAACTGCTTTGACTTACGTTTCAGCAATCCACATGCCTATCGAGTAAGTAACAAAGCATTATCGAGTTATCTTCTATCAATCTTTAAATCCTAGAATGCCATATGATATCTTAGAGACTTCTGAAGTCTCACTTCGGGAGATATTGCCACTTATCAGTGGGTTCAAGCCCATCCCCCACTATTATCAAACCGAGAATTTGAACGTCGTCCCGACTAGGGGTTCATGGTAGCCCGGGGGAGATTCGAACTCCCGTCGGCGGGTCCAAAGCCCGCTACTCAAGGGAAACCTGTTCGCCAGGCTAATCCTTGCTTGTCCACTACACTCGGCGGAGTCTTTCTCCTCCACCGGGCTAAACAGTTCCCGGGCTACACCAACTCTCTAGAAAGCTATCTCCCAATATTAACCTTTAAGTCAAACGTGCTACGCGAGGTTGAGTTCTTTCAACTTCTCTTTTGTTGGGCGGCCTTCCTTGTCCCATCCTCTCAGTCTGTAGTATTCCTCAAGCATCTTGTTGAAGTCTTCGGGCTTCACCACGTGGCCGTCAGCCTTACCTCCTTTCAGTGGGTCTTTTGCTATTCTTTGGGGTAGGGTATCATCCTTTCTTGTGAATCCCTCTCTAACATTAAACATTCTGGTTAGGTTCCAAACCCTCTCTCCAATGACTTTCATGTCGTCTACGCTCAGCTTCCAACCTGTCGCTGCTGAGGCGAGTCTAGCTATGTTTTCGTATTTTATAGCGTAGAAGTCGCACACAACGAGACTCCATTTTGCACAGTATAGATCTTGATCATTTATCACCAACTGCGCCTTTCCTTCCGTGGTGAATGGATCTCCGCCTCCGAACACCTCAACGTTCGCGGGCCAAGCTCTCATGTGACACGCGCCTCTGTCTGAGGTGGCGTAGGCCAACGCCATGCCTACTGATCCTCTTGGTTCGTATCCCGGATATTCCAGTCCCTTAACTTGAACTGCAAAACGGTCGGCTCCCTTTCCTATTTTCTCCGCCGCTCTTTTTACTCCTTCAGCCAGAAGGTCTCCTATAGCTTTTCTATGGGCGATTAATTTTGGCATTTCGACGTAAGCTTTTGCGTTGCCGAAGGTTAGTTCAAGTCCGTTTGTATCCTTCTTGGTGATTATTCCCTTCTCGTAGCATTCCATGGCAAAAGCTACGGCGTCTCCAGTGGAGATCGTGTCTAAACCAAGCTTGTCACATAATATGTTGAATCTGGATATAGCTGCCAAGTCGTTTATGTAACAGTTTGAACCCGCCAAAGCTAGAGTCTCATACTCTGGGCCTTCAATCACCGTGCCAGCGAACGGGCCCTCCTTGACTTGAGTTAAATTGCCACAGCCAAGAGGACAACCGTAGCATGCTCTTCTTCGAACACGTATTCTCTTCACGGCATCCGAATCTATATCCTTTGCATGCTCAAACACGCCCATCTGAAAGTTTCTAGTGGGCAATATGCCTCCTTCTTGAGTCATTGGAAGGAAGCACGGCGTACCATCAGTCTTAGCCCACAAGTTGGCCTCGGTCAACACATCATTCTTTGTGATCTCTTTGCAGACCTCGATGAATTCTTCGATGTTGGGAACGCTCACACCCCGGTGTCCTCGAATAGCGATTGCCTTCAGGTTCTTGGAGCCCATGACGGCTCCTGCTCCCCCTCTGCCAGCTTGTCTGTAGAGATCGACAGTGATGCAAGCTGTCCTCACAAGATTCTCACCGGCAGGTCCGATGGCAGCCACTTTAACTTCTTTGTCGTTGAGCTCTTCTCTAATTCGTTTTTCAGTCTCGTGGGTGTCTAAGCCCAAAAGTTCTTTTGCGTCTCTGATTTCAGCTTTGCCGTCGCTGATCCAGAGGTAGACGGGCTTCTTAGCCTTTCCTTTTATAATAAAACCATCGAAACCGGCGAACTTCAATTCTGCGCCAAAATAGCCGCCCATGTAGCTGTCTAGATAAGTGCCTGTTAGAGGTGACTTCGTGAAAATGGCATATTTGGGAGCGCACGGTGCTGTGGTGCCTGTTAAGGGGCCTGTCATCAAGACTAAAACGTTATCGGGTGAAAGAGGGTCTGCTCTTGGTTTCGCTTCCTCGTACAAGTATTTTGCGCCCAAGCCTTTACCGCCAATGAACAACCTCGCCCATTTCAAGTTCAGGTTTTCTGAGGAAGTTTTTCCACTGCTCAGATCCACACGCAGCATCTTACCAACATATGCTCCAAGCATTTCCTTTCACCTCTCCTCAACCATACTAAGAACGTTTTCTGGACACATTTCAACGCATCTTGGTTTTCCCCTACAAACATCGCATTTTATCACAGTATTCTCAGCCGGATCAAGTCTTAAGCCATTGTACGGGCAGACTTCAATGCATGCCCCGCACCCTGTGCAGAGTTCTTTGTCAACCACGTAAATCCCCAGTTCTTTATCCTCAACTATGGCTTCAACAGGGCACGATTCCACGCATGGATGTTCATCGCATTGGATGCACACGTAGGGGCGTATAACTATCTTCTCTGGTAGAAGGGACTCCACACACACAGCAGATCTCGATGGATTGAACTCTCCTGCAAGTCTTGCCGAACAGACAGCCGCGCACAGCCAACATCCCGTACATTTTTCGGGAGAAATCTCCAGCTTCAATTCAGTTCACCTAAATACCTTTCTGCTAATTGTTTGAAGAAACATGTTGCTGCAAATGATATAAAAAACTTGTTCAAACTCTGGTTGACTCCATAAAACGTCATTCTTCACGCTTTGGAGTTGCTGGTATTATTCCATGCTTTTCTAGGTTGTCCGCCACGTATCCCATTTTCAGTTCCTCAAGTTTCTTCCTCGCGGGGATACCTGTTTTTTTGTCCCATCCCCTAAGTTTGTAAAAATTATCTAGCATATCTTCGAGCACGTGTTCGGGAAACGCTTCACCCTTGTAGGGGCCGTCAGGTAGGGGCTCTTTGAACCTCTTTGGGAGTTTATCGTCCTTTCTGGTTATTCCCTCTCGAACGTTGAAGGCCCTGCAGAGGTTGAAGATCCTCTCGCCAGTCTTCATTAACTCGTCTATGGTGAAGTCCCATCCAGTTGCTGCTGAAATAATGTCAACCAATGTTCCTGTCTTGGTTCCTCCACACGGGTACACTGTCCATTTGCAGACGACTAGGGAGTCGAAGGCTGTGAATAGGTCTCCTATTATCTTAACTATCTTGACTTTTTCGGGTCCAGCGTAGAGTCGATCCCTGTGTTCCTTGGGAAACGTTTTTTCGTCAATCCCTATTTCTGGACTGAGTTGCCCTTCAAACATGTCGTCAGTTTCCACCTGCAGATGACAGCCTCCTCTGTTTGATGTTGCATATGCGAGTCCGTGGCCCTTCATTCCCCTTACTTCGTGAAACGGCAACTCCATGCCCTTAACGTGCATCGCAAACTCTTCTGTTTCGCCACCCAACTTTTCAGCTGCCCTTTTCACACCTTCAGCTAAAAGATCGCCTATTCCCTGTCTCTTCGCTATCATTTCCACGAGTTGAACGATGGCTTTATGATTTCCCCAAGTGAGGCCTAATCCCTTAACATCCTTTTTTGAGAGCTTTTCCTTTTCGTAGCATTCCATGGCGAAGGCAATGGTTACTCCCGTGGAAATTGTGTCCATGCCGTACCTGTTGCACAACTCAATTGCTTTCATGACTGATATCAAGTTGTCGTTCATACAAAGCGAACCGAAGGCAGCCACGCTTTCATATTCAGGTGTGGTGTATTCTGGGTCCAACGGGTAGGGAGTTGTCGCTTCTAGGATTCGATTACACGCCACGTTGCAATAGGGACAAGTGTTATGTCTGATTACGTAGGGGCTTTTGGCTAGAGTTTCAGCCGATATTTTGTCATAACCCTCAAAGAGGCATTTCCTAAAGTTCATCGTTGGTAGGCGTCCAGTTTCTTGCCAGTAGGCCAGATCTGCTATAGAACCGTATCGGTAAAGTCCGTCAGGCCAATAGGGCCCTCTAAGAGCTTCTTTGTCCTTCAATTTCTCCATTAGAAGATCGAGCAGCTTTTCCTCGTGGGCGTATCTTACTCTACCTGTTCCGCGGACGGCTATTGCTTTGAGTTTCTTTGACCCCATTACAGCGCCTAATCCGGTTCTGCCGGCCGCATGGTTGAAACCAAAGAGAACATTTGCGAATCTGACAAGGTTTTCACCTGCGGGACCTATGCAACCCACTACTGCTCTGTCATCTTTCACTTCCTCTTTCACGCTTTTTTGGGCCTCTCTAATCATTTTTCCCCAGATGTTACTTGCGTCTCGAATCTCAGCTTTGCCATCGTTAACCCACAGATAGACGGGAGCGTCTGATTTTCCTTCTACAACGACTGCATCGTAACCCGCGGACTTCAGCTCTGGACCAAAGAAGCCTTTCGCGTGTGCCTCACCCCAGATGCCAGTCAGGGGAGACTTGGCCATCACTGCGTGGCAGCTGTTCCCGGGAAACGGTATTCCGGTTACCACTCCAGTAGCGATGACAAGTTTGTTTTCAGGTCCAAGGGGGTCAATGCCTGGCTTAAGCTCATTAAACAATATGTACGCGCCTAAACCCCTTCCTCCAATAAACTTTCTAGCAGTCTCTTCTTCTAAGGATTCGTCGGCGACTTTTCCCTTCGTCAAGTTTACTCTGAGGATTTTTCCGTTGTATCCAAACATTTTCTCACCAGTTCTTCTTCTCAACTCTCCGGGGCCGCTGCAACTGGTTTTCGCAGAAGCTTCTCAACCGCTTCTTTCCTAAACTTGTGAGCCGCTTCTTCCATTGTTGCAAGGCTCAGAGCCTCAAAGGGGCAGAGTTTAACGCACTCAGGTTCTCCATCACAGAGGTCACAAATCATTACCACCCCTTTTGTTGGGTGCCATGCAATGGCGCCGAAATTGCAAGCGCTGATGCACCAGTGGCAACCGTTGCAGAGGTCTTCGTCTACTCTTATTATGCCATTCTCATCTTTGTGAAGGGCTTTCCTTGGGCACGCTTCTACACACAACGGTCTCTCACAAAGGAGGCAGGCTATTGCCATGCTGGCTGCAGGCTCGAAGTTTATTCCTCGTATCCGAGAGAGCGAAGGGTCAATCTTTTTTTCTTTGACAGCTGGACACGCAAACTCGCAAATTCCACATCCTAAACATTTGTCTGGGTCGCAAACAACATACTTCTGCGGCATTGTGATCTCCTTTTCAGCTTGTGCAGTTCATTTACTATTGGAAAAGATCGCATTTTACAGCGAACCTTTCCGAATTTCATTAACCTAGCGTATCTCTTAAGTTGAAACATTAACGTTATTAAAACTTTTCAGTCGGCGTGGAAAGCCTTATGGTCTCCCAAACTAGTCGCAAGCCCGAACGGAAAAACTTTTTAAAATGGCACAAACTACCACTAGCAACTAAAACAATTAGGGTGATATTGGATTTGGCAATTCTAGAGGAACCGATAAAAGAGGTCTTAACCATCAAGAACTATATCGGCGGAGAATGGGTCGAATCAGAATCAGAAAAAATCTTAGACGTTGTGAACCCGGCTACACAGAAGATGTTGGCTAAGGTTCCGGTCTCAACCCGTAAAGAGATAGATGATGCTGTAGAAGTAGCAAGAGAAACTTTTCCAATGTGGAGAAACACAACGCCCGTCGCTAGGGCTAGATACCTTTTCAGGTTGAAAGAGCTTATGGAAGAACGCTTTGAGGAGCTTAGTAGAATTCAAACAATGGAGCATGGGAAAACGATTGACGAATCTCGAGGTGAAACGAGACGCGGAATTGAAATGGTTGAAGTCGCCACAGGTATACCATCATTAATGCAGGGACAGCTCCTAGAGGACATCGCAGTTGGTATAGACGAGTTTGCATACCGAGTGCCCATAGGGATATTCGGCATAATAGGTCCATTTAACTTCCCGTTTATGGTTCCACTATGGTTCGCACCGTTTGCTGTGGCTTGCGGAAACTGCATTGTAGTAAAACCTTCAAGCGAAGACCCGATCAGCCAAACAAAAATTGCAGAGTTAGCGGAAGAGGCTGGCATTCCACCAGGTGTGTGGAACGTTGTTAACGGTGGGAGAGATGTTGTGACAGGCATGCTGGAGCATCCTGGTATTAATGGAATCTCCTTCGTTGGATCAACTCCAACTGGGAGAGACGTTATTTACAAGAAGTGCGGTGAAACGGGTAAGAGGGTTATCGCTCAATGTGGTGCGAAAAACTTTCTACTAGTGATGCCAGATGCGGTATTAGATGGAACCATACCAGCTTGTATGACATCATTCTTTGGTAATACGGGCCAGAGATGTCTATCAGGTGCTAATCTCCTCATCGTGGGTGAAGGACTTAAGGAACACGAGTTTAACGCATTTTATGATAAGATTGTAAATGCGTTTGTAAAGGCAGCTTCAGAGATAAGAGTCGGTTACGGACTTGATGAAAGAGTTCAAATGGGGCCTCTCCGTGACAAGGAGAAAAAGCAAAGGCTCGCGGGTTTCATACAAAAGGGTGTAGATGAAGGAGCAAAGCTCGTGCTTGACGGCAGAAACATAAAGCTCATAGAGAAATGGCCTCATGAGGCCTTCCTTAATCCAACAGTTTTCACCGAAGTCACATCAGACATGTACATTGGTAGAGAGGAACTTTTCGGACCCATAGCAAACATCATGAGAGCCAAAACCCTCGACGAAGCATTAGAGATTATTCATAACAACCCCTACGGTAATTCAACGGCCATCTTCACCCAAAATGGCAAATGGGCAAGAAAGTTCACACACGACGTTAAAGTTGGCAATGTTGGAATTAACATCGGGATAGTTGCTCCAATGGCATTCTTCCCATTCGCAGGCATGAAACAGTCCTTTTATGGAGTGCTACATGGGCAGAAAGAAAGCATAGACTTCTTCACTGATAGGAAGGTAGTTATTCAAAGGTGGTTCTGAGTGGAGATCGTCACAGCTTCGGCAGCAGTTGGTTACATCGGGAGGGTGGAGGAAAGCTCAGCAAAGCTTTATGAAAACTTAGCTCAGAAGCACGCAGAGGATAGAGAAACATTTCTATCTCTAGCCAAAGAAAACAGACAGAACAAAAAGTCAATAGAATATGCCTACTACGGAATAATCTCCGACAAACTCGAAGCCTGCTTCTGCTTCA
>Ga0315306_10000014_pt1 | contig 98122 bp, 83 predicted proteins | sample TDP1_MG_FD_203803 | JGI IMG/M metagenome (GOLD analysis project Ga0315306, IMG submission 203803) | Freshwater sediment microbial communities from Lake Towuti, South Sulawesi, Indonesia - TDP1 | ecosystem: Environmental > Aquatic > Freshwater > Lake > Sediment | place: Indonesia: South Sulawesi... | reverse complement strand
GCGCTCCATTTTCTTTTTTTGTCTCTTTTGGGCTTATCCTCCTCTCTGAAACCCTTCTAGCGTGTGTGCGCGCGAGCCCCTCTACCTACCGAGAGGGGGGATATGTTAGTGGAATAGGTGCGCTCAGTTGTAGAGTCCCTCTATTCAGTATTGTTGGAACAAAACCCTTTTAGACACAGGTAGCCTTTCAACTCTGGATGGGTTGCTTGAGCCGGGGTGACAGAGCGGTAAAGGCAACCCCCTCCAAATGTTGATGACGCAAAATGCTGGTTGGTCTAGATGACTGGTCTCATGAATTTAGACTTGGATTCTTGAGTGGGTTAATCGATTCAGATGGGCATGTTCATCGAAACAAAGGAGGATCTGGACATTTTGGAGTTGACATAACGACGATGAATCCAGCATTAGCCAAACAATTGGTTGGTCTTTTCGAAAGTTTAGGTCTTCTAGCCAGAATAGCAGAAGTAAGACCTGGGAAAACTTCTTTCAACATAAGACCAACATACATTGTGAAGGTGAGCAAATCGGAGTTCTCTAAGATATGCTCAGAGCTGAATAGTGTAAAGCATAGGCAAAGTGGTTGTGTAGCAAAACACTTTAAGATGTAAAGATTCTTTGAAAGTATCGGAAAGAAGCCGGGATGGCAGAGTGGTAATGCGCTGGACACTCTCTTTGAGCATTTGGGGCTAGAGAGGGGCAGACTCGAGATCCAGTGGGCCTTCGGGCTCACAGGGGTTCAAATCCCCTTCCCGGCGCCAAAAACATTTCCTCAGCACAGTTTGAGAGAGAAGAAGAAATGGGTTCTGGGCTATTCTCTGAGTATTTCTAGGGCTTTTTCGACCGCGAATTTCAGCCTCTCGACACACGCGTAGTCGTGAACTTTTGCGTAGTATTCCTTCAATCCCTCTTTCGTCTTTAGGTCTACGCCAGTTAGTTGCCTGCAGTTGACGTGCCCGAATTTCTCTCTGAAGTCAGCCACGTACTTGTCAACTGTGCTCCACACTGGTTGAGGGTTCTCTTCGGGGCTGGCTCTCCCATACTTGATGCCCACTGCGATTGCCACGCTGGACACCGAACCGCAGAGCAACCCGTTCAACGCGACTCCCGCGCCTATTCCCGTGCCAATCCTGGGAATCAGCTTAGTATCAGCGTCAAGATGGTCCTTCAGAGCCAACAGAACGCTCTCACAACAGTTGTATGGTCGACCCGTGGGAAAGTTGCTTGGACGTTCACAGAAGTATCTCACCGCTTTCTCCTGTAGCTCTTTCACCGTTTCTTGTTTGGACAATCTCTCTCCCTTTTCCAGATTCAAATCCCATTTTCTCCGAATGTTTCTCACTACTAACAATAAAATACTTGCTGAGGGCAAGATAGGAGCTCTTCAAAGGCTTTCAACAAGAACGTGGGAAGATTAAATAATTGACAAGAGCCAAAATTGAAGTGTGTGAGTGTTTTGGTCAGAGATTTGTTGTGCTCAACCGCCTTTAGGCTGAAAGCCATTCCACCCTACGACTTCCTGCGCACGGTTCACAAGCCAGCCGGATGGTCACTGTTGACACCCTACGAGATATTTGAGGACGAGACGCTCTGGACCGCCATGAGGTGGCGTTCCGAAGACGTGTTTGGACTGAAACTGAGTTCGGTGGGAACCGTGAAGAAGCCCGAGATACTCTGTGAGTTGTTTTCCCACGAAAAACTGAGCGCAGGTGAGAGAGAAGAAGTCTCAGACACGCTGACTTGGATGCTGAGCCTCAACGAGGACGTAAGAGAGTTCTACTCCCTCGCCGAGTCCGACCCCTTCCTTGGTTCTCTGGTGAAAGACCTCTACGGGATGAGGAGAACAAAGAGACCAGACATCTTTCCCACATTAGTTTTAGCCGTGACTCTGCAGATGGCCCCGATAAGGAGGAGTCGCCAGATGTGGGAACTTCTGATCAAGAACTACGGTGTCAAAATAAGGTTCGACTGCAGAGAAATCCTGTATTGGCCCTCACCAGAGAGGATAGCGAGAGCCAGCGTGGGAGAGCTCGAGGAGAGATGCAAGCTCGGCTACAGAGCCAAGGTTCTGAGGGGCATCGCCCGAGCAATACGCAGCGGTTTCCCAACGCTCCAAGAGCTCGAGAGGACGCCGCCTGAGGAAGCGAGAGCCAAGTTGATGGAGCTGAAGGGTATAGGCGAGTACTCCGCGGACATAGTCTCGCCTCATCCAGGCTTCGCGCTCGACACCTGGAGCGCAAAAATCTTCAACTTGCTCCTCTTCGGAGAGAAGGCGGAATCGCCCCGCAGCGTCATTCCAAAGCTCAAAGAGACAGCGGAGGAGAGGTGGGGCAGGTGGAGAGGCTACGTGTTCACCTACGTGCTAAACGACCTCCACAATCTATCAAGGAGATTTAACCTCAACCTCACCGAACTATAGGTGACGCTGTAGTCTTCAAGACCAACCACCGAGAACTAAACCGAGTCTCAAACTCAACAGCGGCGCCATAGTTTCTGATAAATCTTTTACCGAGATTGAACGACTAGTGTTTGGAGGTGTGAAAACATGTCTGAGTACAAAGTGAAGAGGGTCACGTATTTCGACAAGCCTGGACCAGAGAACACCGACAGTGTTGCTCAAGCTGTCAGAGAGAGGGTGAAGGAACGCGATGTCAAACACGTTGTTGTCGCCTCTATCAGCGGAAGAACAGCGCTCAAGTTCGCCCAAGAACTCAAGGGCGCGAGCGTCTCGGTTGTCTGTGTCTCCGGCTATGCGGGCTGGCTCACCCAACACGGAGTTGAATACCCGTTCGTGAGAGGTGAGGTCAGAGAGAAACTCGAGAGGCTCGGAGTGACAATCGTTGACAGGACTCCCTCTGCCTTCAGCGGCGACACAATCGACTACGGACTGGCGAGATACGGCTACATCCCACCGAGCTGGGTCGCATCCGAGACACTGCAGGCTCTGGGTGGCTACGGCTTAAAGACAGCGGTCGAAGTCCTGCTAATGGCGACAGACTGCAGCGCCGTGCCCTCATTAGTGGATATCATCGCGGTGGCGGGCACAGACAAGGGCGCAGACACAGCCATAGTGGCGAGGTCCACCTTCTCCACGTGGATGTTCAGCAGCGACTCAGCCAAGAGATTTCAGGTGTTGGAGATACTGGCTATGCCTCGAAGGAAGAAGTGGTACAGAAGCATAGGCGTCGGAGGGCTCTCCTTCAAAGAAGTCGAGAAGGGAGAAATCATTAGCGAGGGAGCCCAGCCCACCTAGGTCTCGCCGAATTCCCTCGGCTTGGCTATTACTTCCCTCACCTTTAGGTCGAAGAATCTTGAGGCGTTCGCAGGCTTTATCAGCAGGGCTGTGTCGGCTCCTCGACTGCTTCCAGCTATGGCTACTATGTCTCTGTCCACGGGAATGAGACCGGCGTCAGCCGCCATCAGAGTGATTTCCACACAGACCTTCGTGCCCTCGCCGAACAACCGCAGCGTGTTCGCTATCACTTCAAGCGGCATAATAGTCCCGAACTTGCCTCGAACCGCCCTCTCGGCGCTGCTTAGGGCGTGTGTCGCTGTGTGAACCATGGCGCCGTTCTTCAGGATTCGCTTGCGGTTCTCCTCCACGAATTCACTGACGCCAGGCTCCCTCATGCCCACAAAATGCGTGACGACAACCACGTTGAAACCCTTGAACAGTTTTGACGCCTTCACGCCAGTCTCGCCCGTTGTTGAGGCGACAACTATGTCCCTAATCCCCTCGGCTTCGGCGTAAGCCTTCACCAACTTCAGCAAGGCTTCCGTGTTCTGCTTGCCGGGGGTTTGGAAATACAAGGTTTCACGCTTAATCAAACTCATTTTTCCTCACTCTCATACAGGAGTTTTTCTCAGCGGTTTCCTCTTTAACTCTGTCCCACAGACCTCGCACGACTTGAGCTTGTAGTCCGGTGGGTACTTGCGCCCACACGCCGGGCAGTACATTATCCAGTGGAGGCGGAAGCGTATGCCGAACGTCATGAGTGACGTAAACTCCACCCCTATCTGGTTCGCCACATTCTGGATGGAATAGTCATCTGTGACAATCAGCGTGTTGCGCCCTGTGTTGCTGAGCTCCAAAGCCAGCGCCAGCACTTGCAGGTCCACGTCGGAGAGGAAGAGCACGTCTCCCACAGCCTTCGAGGACTCCCGCACTCTACCAACAAAAAGTTCTCTCGGCGTCTTCAGCCTCAGCTTTCCGCTCTCCACGGCTGTTCTGAAACGCGTCCATGGTAGCGAGTTGTGAGCCAGCTCCCGCTCAACCGCTGGAACCGAGTAGACCTCGTCGGCTATGGAGAAGGGGTCGAAGCCAGCTATGAAGGCTGAAGTATCGAGCACTATAGCTCTCCTATTGTTTGGCAGCGCTCCTCCCCTCTTGAAGACAAGACATGCTCTTAGGTGTATTTCTGGGTTTCTGAAGCATTAGGCACACATGATGAAGTGTATGACGTGGCTACTCCTGTTTTTTCCATCTGAAGGCGTAGAGGTTTCCGCTCTCAGCCGCAACCACAATTTCGTTTGTGCCGTCGTTGTTGATGTCGCCGATGGCAATGTCTGTTATCAATTGGGGTAGAGCTTGGCTCACCCACTTCTGCGTGTAGTTAAAATTGCCGTTTCCGATGTCGGCTAGCTCTAGTATGTATATTTGGTAGAGGCTTCCAGCGATTATCTCGCTGATTTGGTTGCCGTCTGTGTCGCCAACCGCTAGGCTCTGCACCAGACTTATGTTGTAGCGCCACCAGTACTCAACGGGGTTTTGGGCGAAGCAGATTTTAGGCGATGTCGGAAGGCTTGTGCTCGTCGATGTGTGAAAAGTGTACAAGAAGCCTCCGTTTACGAGCCGAGAAACCGATGGAGCGTAGGCGTAGCCCGTGGTTTTTGGCAGCTCTTGTGGTGTTGTCCAGCTCCAGCCATCGTCACGGCTGGCTGTTATATAGACATCCCAGTAGTTGTTGAGTCCTAGCCAAATGCTTCTTCTAAAGACTACGGCGAGTACGTCTCCATTAAGTATAGTCATTGATGGCGTGTATTCGTAGTCTTGAGAGAGAGATATCCACGTTGGATCGCTCCATTCAAGTGAGCCAGAAGCGTTGGTTCTCATGAACCATATGTCGGAGTCTCTTGATGGGATTTGGGTCCTGTTATAGCCAGCGAAAACAACAGCCAGAGAGCCATCGCTGAGGAAAGCAGTTCCTTGAGAGTAAGCTCGGAATTCGGCGCCTATCTTGCTGTTTTGAAGTTGGGGCGTTTCCCAGACAGGGTATGCATATACTTTTAGTGGGACCCAGCTTATCACATAAAGGACCCAGTGGGATTTGCTTAGGTAAAGCATGTTCAGTCCGCTGAAGGGAGCCGTATAGTTGAGGTATGTCAAGCCTAGTGTGCTAGCTGTGGAGTTCCAGAAGATACTGGGCGAAACAGTCTTGTAGGAGTTTGAAATCTTTGAAAAGTCCAAATCGGGACGGGTGGTTCCGAGTTTAGTGACGCAAATCCAAAGGTAGGGTTCTATCGCGGGAAATTCGAAGCTTGTGGAAACAAATTTGGCTTCGTAAGCTATCCAAACCTGATCTGTGGGTGTAACCACAACGGATGGGTTGCGCTCGTAGTACAGCCAGTACCACTCGGTCGGGCTGTATTGGGCGTCGCTTGTGGCTCTTTTGCGAGAAGACCATGAAATGCCATCTTGGCTTGTCCTGTAGAACACTCTACTCTCGTTCCAGTACATGCGGGTCTTATCTATAGTTGAGTCAATGGAGGTGTAAACCCACACGTAGGTTCCATTGGATAACTGCACCACAGGCGCTGCGCTTAGTCTCCATCCTTCCCATGAGTTGAATGGGGCGGGGCAATAGGTATCACTCAATGATAAGACTTGTGTCGGCGTGTAGTCTGGGTAGGAGGCTGAACTAGTTACAAAATGGATTGCTTCGAAACTGTTGTTTCCAGTGTTTTCGTAAACATTGACGCCCAAGCTGTGTCCAACAATGATTTCGGTTTTAGTGTCGTTGTCCTGGTCGTCAAGAGCTAACGAAAGAACTTCGAAGGAATCGTCGTGATACATGTGAGTGCTCGGAGGATACCAGACCAATTGATATGTGTTGTCGGTGCCTGTGTTTTCGTAGACAGAGACGAATCCGTAGAGGATAGGTGGACCTATTGGTGGAGTGTGTATCCATCCGCCGACTATTATTTCTCCGCGACCATCGCTGTCGGTGTCGCCTGTAACCAAAGCGAGCACTCCACCCCACGCTGCAGACACAACTTCAAGACTGCTGCTTTTCGCTATGCTACCGTCTTTCTTTTCAAATATGGTGACGTTCTTCATGGTCGCAACGACGATTTCTTTCGCTTCGTCATTGTCCAAGTCGTCTCCTAAGTCTAGAGCCGTTATGGGTCCAGAATTCTTTGGCATCTCTATGATTTCTGAGGCTGCAAACTGGTTCTTCGCCGTGTTTTCGAAGATGTGTATTATCGGGTAGGTTTGGTTGTTTGTCGATGCGATCAGCTCAAGCTTCCCGTCGGCGTCGTAGTCTCCCACAATTAGGTCGGTGACGTGGTCCCAATAGGTCTGGTTGTGCTTGAGGTCGGGAGACCGCCACGCTCTGCGGTAGGTGTTGCGGTAAACATGGTCGAAAACGTAAATGTTGTTATCAAAGGAGCCAACAACAACTTCTTCTGCTCCGTCGCCATCGGTGTCTTCCAAATCAACGGTCATGGTCCATCTAGCGAGCACATTGCCCGTATCCCAAACTGAAGAAGCCTCAAGAGTAGTAGCGTTAACGTGGATGAAAGCAACCTTTGGATATGTTCCGACGACTATGTAACGTCTGAGGAGAAAGAATCCCAAGTACTGCGAGGCTAGTGAAGTGGACCAGATGTTGTTGTTCATGGAAAAGCGTCTGCGATACAGCTCGGTTCCAGGCTGATACAACGGTATGGGTCTGTAACTGTCCCATGTTTGTACGTAGTAACCGCCAATCCGAGAGAACGCTTTAAGGACGCCTGTGGATGTGCCTATGATGATTTTGCTTGTGTAATCAGTGCTTGTCGTGTTTAATCCAAGTACGAAGCCTAGTGAAACCGACAACGCATCCGCGACTGGTCGATAGAGGTATAGTCCGCCTATGGCGTCTATATACACCTGAGTGGTTGTTTCCAACTTTATATAACGGAACCACTCCCAACCCAGCGCGTTTAGAGTCGGGTCTATATCCACGCCCATTAAGACCACCCTGATCCAAGTCCCGTGATAGTCGTAGGGGGCGCCTTTGGCGATTACCAGCCCTTCATCGACTCTGCTGAAGTTCGCCCCGTCCTGCGAAACATACATGGAAAAATTGTCGACGGTCACGTTCTTGGGCACCACTTCGAAGCCCAACACGAAGACGTCTCCGAGACTGTTACCTCCTCCAGTCAACTCCTCATCCTTGCCAAAATCAAGCACTGCTCGAGCAACACCATCAGAAGCCGCGGTTGCATCCAGCAACGTAACATTGTAGAATGGCTCCCACATTTGCCGGTCGGGAGGACCCGCCATGGCTGTGGCGTTAGCTCCCAGGTCTCCATAGGGTAGTGGAATGCTTCCGCGAGGATCGTTGGGTCCTGTGCGTTGCCCCGGCTCGAAGACGCCGTGTGTCACGCTGTTGCCCCAAGTCTTTACGTCTACGTAAGAATCTATTGGAAACGGAGGATTTCTCTCCCAGGGTTCCACAGCTCGCATAAGCTTGCTCATCACGTAATCGCCAAGTAATGGGGCGTAATCGAAGGCGAAGGCTCCGTGTCCGCTGCTCACAGCAACAATTTCTCCGTATTCATCCTCATCAATGGAGTTGTCCAAGGCGACCATTTGAACTGGCCCGAGAATTCTGTCGGTGCTGTTCCAGATTTCACTGTAGCCGTTGTCAACGTGAGGGTAGACAGGCTCGGGACTTGTGTCTTCTTCATTTTCGAAGATGTAGACCTTGTTGTCTGAAGCTCCGGCGATCACTTCTCTGAAGCTATCTGCGTCCGTGTCGCCTACCACGACGGAGTTAACCAAGCCTTTGATTAAATCGCTACTATTCCATACCATACTGTAATAGTGGCAGTGGTTGGAAGCACCTGAGGTTCCATAGCGTTCAGTGTACTCGTAGACGTAGATTTTCTGGGTCCAAGCTCCAGCAATTATCTCACGCAGACCGTCGCTGTCTAGGTCGTCAACCGTTACGGACGCCACTCGTTTTCCAATCTCGCCTACGGGGCTGTTCCACACGAGTTGAAAGTCATAGTAAAGTGTGTCCGCGGAACTCGTCGCCCTCTGTTCGAAAACGTAGACCTGACCGTCGGCGCACCCAGCAACTATTTCGACGTATCCGTCTTTGTCTGTGTCGCCGAAAACAAGTGAGAGGACATCACTCTGGAACAAGCCGTCGCCACTGTCTCCAACGTGTGTAAGCCCTGCCTCGCCTGATATTGATGGATTCCAGCGGTAGATGTGGATCACGTTGTCGTAGAGGTAGCCCGCTCCAATGGCTACGATGGTTCCGTAGACGGCTACAGAGTGCACCGAGCCTTGAATGCGGTTGGGCTCCCAAATCAACTCATAGGTTCCATTAGACCCGCTTTCAGAGGCTTCTTCAGCCTGCGGAGTTTGCTGTATCAACTGTTGCAGATCAACGCCAGCCTCTTCAAAGCTGGCAGCCTCAGAATCGGCGTCATAACTGTCTGCTTCTTGGTTCTGTGAATTTTCAGTCAAGTTCACAACTGAACTGTTGGACGAAGCCAACAACAGAACGACTAAGAGGGTTGAAAACAGCATTTTTGCAGCATTTTTCATGTTACTCTCCTCCTGTAGTTGGTTTTGGTTGAGTGGGTGGGGGCGGGCTTTCTGGAGGCTTCTTCACGCGTATCGCGCGGAGGCGCTCGAGAACTCTGAAGCGAATAAACGCGAGCGCAACTGCGATGCCAGCTATCACGCCTACACCCAAGAAAATCCACGTGTAGATGTTTATTGGAGACACCGCGCTTTTTGCGATGAACTCTTCTGGCGATGTCGTGGTTAGCGGGTCTGTGCCCCACTTGATCTCCTCACCGTCAGAGATGCCGTCTCCGTCCGTGTCGCTGTTTATCGGGCTTGTTCCGTAAATGTGAACCTCGTCGCCGTCAGTTACGTTGTCTAGGTCCGAGTCTGGGTTGTCGAACCCGCCGATGATGAGGTAGGCGGGATAGCCTGTCAAGTTTGTTATGTTTATGCCACTGTGCGCCTTAGGCGTGGTCGTGACAGCATGATTTGTGGTGTAATTGTAAAACTCGTCACCATCGTTAAGCCCGTCATCGTCGTAGTCAAACTCGGCTCCATCACCGACTCCGTCACCGTCGGTGTCGGGATCCAACGGGTCTACGCCATGAAGCAGTTCAGCGTCATCTGGTAGCATGTCGCCGTCTGTGTCACTGTTTGTCGCGTTTGTGACTACGCCAGCTGGAAGAGGTGGCAAGCCTAGGATTTCCACGTTGTCAGCCAAGTCGTCGCCGTCTGTGTCGTTGCGAGCAGGATTTGTGAGGTAGGTGACGACCTCTTCAAAATCGCTTAGGGTGTCGCCGTCTGTGTCTGTCGCGTTTGGATTAGAGTAGTAGGTCAGGACTTCCTCGCCGTCCAACAAGCCGTCGTTGTCCGTGTCACCGTCAGTCGGAAGACAGCTGAATGGATACTCGATGACTTGAGCCGTGTAAGGATACAAGAGCGTGCTAATAGTCGCTATTCTAAGCTCGAACCCATCGAGAAGCCCGTCGCTGTCAGTGTCGTTGCTCAAGGGGTCTAAAGGAATGGGTGAAAAGCCAGGCGAACCCCTCGCCAAGTAAAGCTCCTGAGCGTCTGTCAAGCCATCGTCGTCCGTGTCGCCTGAGAGTGGATCTGTGCCATAAGTGAAAATCTCTTCGTAGTCTCCGCAGGGAAGCGTCATCTGTCCAGTCTCATTCAAGACTGTTATTGAATCGCTGTCGCTGTCCCAGTTGAGTGGATTCGTGTTGTAAACTGCCACTTCATCATAGTCAGAAATAGTGTCGCCGTCGGAGTCTGCGCTGAGCGGGTCGGTTTTGAGAATAAAGATTTCATTGTTGTCCAACAAGCCGTCTCCGTCTGAGTCTGGGTTGACAGGATCCGTGCCGTAGATAAGGGCTTCGTATCCGTCGATTATTGTGTCGTTGTCGGAGTCGCGCACAAATGGGTCGCTGTAGAACTGGAAGAGTTCGTCACCGTCCAAGAGCAGGTCGCCGTCGGTGTCGTTGGAGGATGGGTCGGTGAAGTAGCGGATTACCTCGTCGCCGTCGCAGACTTGGTCTCCGTCGGTGTCTGGGTTGAGCGGTTTCGTGCCTCCCTTGACCTCTTCTCCATCGGAAAGCTTGTCATTGTCTGTGTCGGGATTGTTAGGGTCTGTGTGATAGGTTGCGTACTGATCGCTCGTGCCTTCTTCGCCGTCCTTTAAGCCGTCGCTGTCCGTGTCGCCGTTGGTCGGGTCTGTGGGCGGTGTTAGGCTTAACTCGCGTCCATCGCTGTTCAGGTATATGGCGCCCGCCGCTGTGTCGTTGTCTGTGTCAGGGTTGCACGGGTTTGTGTGTATCACTTTGAAGTACGACTCGCCTGTGGTGACATTAACGAGGTTGACGAGTTGTCCTCGAATTTCTATGCCATCGTTCATGTCCAAATAAAACAGCCTTCTAGCTGTGATGGTTCCATCCTCATACTGCTCGTAAGAGTCGTCATCGGTGTCGTAGTCCAAGGGGTGCGCGTAGCCAAAGTCAAACATGGTCGGGTCGCTGTCCCCGAGCGTTCTGTCGCCATAATAGCTGCTTCGTCTGAAGCCTTCTTTTCCGTCTAGGAGTCCGTCGCCGTCGGTGTCGGGGTTCAACGGGTCCGTGTGATTGTAATATGTGGCAGCGCCTATTCTCACTGACGTAACTGTGGGAGTGACTCTCGTTCCAGTGAAGTCATATGTCGTGCTGATTTCGTAGTAGTCGGAAAGTCCATCCTTATCTGTGTCGTATAGCAGCGGCGATGTCTTGTAGTTCATCACCTCGTCGTAATCGGTGACGTTGTCCCAGTCGGTGTCCCTTCGCAACGGGTCGGTTAAGTAAGTGTCAACCTCAGCACCGTCACCAAGCCCGTCGTCGTCGCTGTCTGAGTCGTCAGGCTTCGTCTTCGAAACGTCGAGTTCATACTTGTCACTCAATCCGTCGCCGTCCGTGTCTGCCAGATTGATGTTTAGTCCTATCAGTGTCTCAAAATCGTCTGACAACCCGTCTAGGTCGGTGTCCAATCCCAAAGCGTTCTGCCTATACTCACTGGAACCTCTGCCCCCCGCAATGCTTGTGCCTCCTTCGCCTAGAGGCCACCACTCCCACTTGCCCACGTCAAAATCTAACAGCCAAAGGTCGATGATGACCTCAAACCACAAGTGAAGAATTAGGAAGATTTCAAGTGGCGTGTCTGCCATAAAATCTTGAACGAATCTCCAAGTCACTTCCAGCCCGCCCTTGATTTGAACTATCAAAATCTTGAGGTCTGCAGCCAAGCCCAGGGTTATGTCGAGCGTAAACTTTGAGGTGGCGTTTTTTCCCGCTTCTGCCACGGTTTTGACTATCTCTATGACTATTTTGAAGAAGATGTCGATGTAGAAGTGCCCGAGGCCGATGTATTCTGCTGCTTTGGCGAGGACACCGCCGCCAGCACCCGCGGTGAAGAAGTCGAATATCGTGAAGCGCTTTCTGATTTCAAGAGAGAACTTGAAGGCCCATTGTTTGATGTTGAAGAACTCCACCGACTCAAAGGTTGCCTTCACTTTGAGAAGCTCCATCACAAGCTTGGCGCTGCCACTAAATTTCAAGTCCACTCCTAGCGATTGGAAAAGCATCTTGACCAAGCTATTCTTCTCGGTTCCAAAGGACTTGATTGAAAGCTCACCCGTGAAGGTGGGGATGATGTTGATGACCGACAGAATCGCGTCCCAGGTGAACTCTTCCTCTCCAAAAAGTGTTTCGTTGACGAGTTCCGTGAAGGCTTTGTCATCTATGCTGAAGCCAGGTGAGATTTCCAGCTTCAAGGAGAACTTGAAAAGGTTGAAATCCCCGAATCCAATCGGTAGGTCATCGATTTCATACTTTAGAGGTGGCAGACCAGTTATCAAGTCGTTGAGCTTCTTCAGCAGGTTGTTGACAAACTTGCCGCATTCCAGCATTATGGTTTTTAGGAGCTCCATGATCTTGGCGCGAGCGTCCTCGTCCGCCACGGCTGCGACAATCAAGCCTTTAAGAGTTAGGGCTCCGCCCAACACAATCCATGGCAGATTCTCCTTGAACCACGTGTAGACAGTGTTGTTGAGCCATTTTGTGAATGAGTTTAGGTAGGATCGGACCTCTTCTAGGAACGACTCCGAGACTCCTATCCACGGAGGCATTCCCCACTCGCCCAGCTTGTCAAAGAAGAAATCAAGTAAAGCGTCAACAACCTTGCCAACTGGACCGTCAACACCAGATTTCAAGGTTAAATCTACGAAGGGCACGTAGCCCGAGCCTTGACCAACCCCGCTCTCCTGAGAGCTTGAACCGCCTCCCGCTGAAGTGGTTTGAACCGAATAGAGTGCTGAGGTTTTCTCCACACTCGGAGAGCCCATGAATAAAATAGGTTTTTCGTTGTCTGGAGTTGAGGGTGCGGGATGAACCTGAGTCAGAGTTGCTTCCTTCATCAAATTGTCCATCGGAAAGTTGCTCTGCGGCAATTCTCCAAGGGTTTCAACGGGTTCAATGACCCTGGCCACGAGGTCGTTGAATTCTTCGCTGAAGTAGACTATGGCGCTTTTTCGTAGGTTTTCTCCAGCCTCAAGCATTTCTTCGGTTCGATGGATGTCTTCGCGGTCGAGAACATCGGCAATAGTCCATATGTAAAAGAGATAGCTCAGTTTAACGTCTATAATCGGGCTTGGTTCTATGTAGAAGCCGTCGTAAGGTTCTAGATACGCATTGAGAAGGTTTGCATCTCCAGAGGCAACAACGTGCACGGAAGGACCGAAAACAGTCACTCGCCTACGATTGTTGAGAAAAGCGGCGAAGTCTTCCCATGATACTCTATGGTAGCCTATATTCAGCCCGTCTAATCCACCGCGGAAAACATAGGCGTTTATGAAAAACTCCTCACCGACTCTCGTGCTTAATTCGCTTAAGGAGCCGACCTCAATCTTTTCCGTGTACAAATAAAACCTCTTCACAACCCTATAGATGCTTTCCGCCAACGAAGAGCAGAAACGATCAACACCGTCGTAAGATATCGCAATCTTGTCCTGATTTTGCGGTCTGAAAACTTGTGCACTCACTGCGGGGATAAAGTCGCGGGACACAAACAGCGTTACAACAAAGATAGCCAGAAGTATCTTTACTGATTTCTTATGCAGGAAATTCAACACTCCCCTCTCAGAATTTTACATTGATTAGGGTTGTAAATTTAAAAAACTTTCCAAAATCAGAGAAGAAACTCTCTACAACCCTCTCAGGCGCGCGCAAAGAATAAGGGATCACCTATGAGTAGTCTCTCGAAAACAGTAGTCTGCCCTTCAATCGGTGGTAGAAGTCTTCTCTAAACCTAACGAAAGAGGACTCGTGCTCAGACTTGGTCACGGTTATGCGCGGTTTTTTAGGGCTTGTTTCGGTCTGATAGTGCCCATCGATGACCACAACAGCCCTCTTCGGTTTCAGAAGTTCAACACTGACGGTAGATTTAGCCGAGAAGACTATTGGGTGAAAAACTGTTAAGGGGCAGATGGGCGTGAACACGAAGGCGTTGACTTCGGGGTCTAGGACTGGTCCGCCCGCCGAGAGAGAGTATCCCGTTGACCCAACCTGAGAGGCTATGACAGCGCCGTCTGAGCGACACTCCGCCACAGGTGCATCGTCTCTCCAGATGCGCATGTAAAGAAGCTTGGCTGGCGACCGCGACGTGATCAAGACCTCGTTCAAGGCGTCTGGCAACCTCTCCTTCCCTAAGAAAGAAGCGAGCTTCATGTAGCGCTCAAGCGTGTAGTCGCCCTTCAATGCTCTGTCAACCGCCCTGAGCCCTTCTCTAGGCGGCACCTCGGCTAGGAAGCCACGGATTCCCATGTTTATGGCGAGTATGGGTGGTTCTGGTTTGGGAAGCTTGAGGCAGGTCAGGAGGATGGTGCCGTCTCCGCCCACCGTGACGATGAGGTCTGTCCGCATCTTTTCCAGGGGAACAGCCAGGTCTGGTCTGTCTGTGTGTTTCGCTAGTTTTGGTTCAAGCTTGACCTTCAAGCCTTTCGCTGTCAAGTGCTCCAGCAATTTGGCGGTTAGCTGCAGAGCCTCCTTCTTGTCGACGCGGGAGACCAAGCCGACGCTCTTGACCAAGCCTTATTCACCCGAGGCGGATAGCTAGCGATAAATTAATTAGACTATAACTTATTTTCGCTTGATGGTTAATTTATGTGTTGCCGAGGTTTCAACTATGGGCTCCAAGGAGAAGAGGTTGGTGAGTTTCTTTCAGGAACAAGCCAGGCTGGAAGAGGAGATAGTCAAGTCGGTTAACAAGGCGCTTGAGACCGTGAAGAACCCCGTTGTCGAGTCGGTCTTGAAGGGAATGGCGCTCGACTCTACGAAGCACGCCGCCATCTACAGGGCGGCGGAGCAGATAGTGCACGTTGCGCCCGCTCTCACGGAGAGTGAGTTCGACCAGTTGAAGAGGGTCGTGAGGTGGCACATCGAGAACGAGGACAAGATAATCAAACGCTTGCAAGATGCAATTAAGAAGACAGATGACGAGAGAATCAGGTTTCTGCTGAGGGCGATTGTGGCTGATGAGAAGAGGCATCACAAGCTCCTCGACGCCATAATGGACATCGTGGTGAAGGGCGAGACCATAACCAACGACGAGTGGTGGGAGATGCTCTGGAAAAACGTGCCCTTCCATGGGGCACCTGGCGGATAAGCCTATTGAGAGTTTTTGACCCAGTCTAGGGCACATCTATCCTAGAGAGCGCCCTGCGTGTGTGAGACCTCTCTACCTACGGGAGGGGAGGTCAATGTTGAGTATATGTATGCGCACACACATAAACAAAAATTAGGCTATCTCTTCTTACTTCAACGGGACATACATGGAAGACCTTGAGGCGCCAATCCCCGGCGTCCCGTGCTTCACAGGCTTGTTCGTGACAGCCAACTCGCCTAAGTAGTGCCCAATCATCTCAGGCGCAACCTCCACAGCCGTGAAATCCTTCCCATTATGAACCAGCATAGTCACACCCACCATCTCAGGGAGGATAACCATGTCGCGAGCGTGCGTCTTGACCGCGGCTTTCTCACCCTGCTTCGTGGAAGCCTTGACCTTCCGAACGCTCTCCAAGAGCACTCGCTGCTCCTGAGTCAGACCTCTAACAAGGCTTCGGCGCTGTCTAGAGGGGAGGAGGCGGATAAACTCGTCCATGGACATGGCTTGCAGCTCCTCGAGGCTGTGACCCCTGTACATGAACTCCTTGGGCATTCCCGCTTCCCCTCAATTCATCTCCAAGTTGATTCTCCAGCGCGGTTAATTAACTTTGTTAGATTCTACGCCTTCCTCTTCCGCTTGCCACCAGCACTCCTCGCCGCGATCAAACCAACCTTCTTACCTGGTGGGGCACCACGCCCAACCGTGGTAACCTTGCGGGCACTCCTCTTGCTGCTCCCATACGGGTGAGCCGCTGCCACCATGGCGACACCCCGCGTGCGCGGGTAGACACGCCCCTTCGCCTGCATCAGGTGAAACTTTTCTCCAGCCTTGAGAAAGGGCTTGTCAACTCGACCAGCACCCGAGACCACGCCTACCGTCGCGCGGCACAGGTCGTTCACGTATCGGGTTTTTCCAGAGGGAAACTTTATCATCGTTCCCTCCGGCGTGTGGGCGATCACTGTCGCGTAGGAGCCAGACGACCTCGAGACCTTTCCGCCGTCGCCCGGCGAGAGTTCGACGTTGCAGACCATCGTGCCCTCTGGAATCGAGCCCAGTATGAGGGTGTTGCCCACGTCAACCGGAGCCTTGCTTCCCACTTGGATGGCTTGGTTGAGGTGGACGCCCTCCGGCACAACGGTGTAGTAGACGTCTCTTGTCTCCAATCTAACTCGGGCCAGCGGTGAGCCTCTTCCGGGATCGTGGAGAATCTCTTCAATCTTACCTTGAACGACGCCTTCTATCTCTCTTTTTGAGAGAGGCGGGTACTGAACAGGCGCCACTCTCTTGTGCGTCACCGCTCTGAAAGTGGGTGTTCCTCTGCCTCTGCGCTGAACCCTTATTCTCTTGCCCATGAACTTCTTCGCCTTCGTATATGCTACAATAGGCTGCTATATAAAACATTATTTTTGTTTGGTCGGCGACTGCAGGAGCGGTCAAAATCTTGGGGCTAGCATGGGAGAGTGGTTGTTCTTTCATCGAATTCTGAAGAACGGCTAGCCCTTGAGCAAAGGATAAATATAGAAAACGGGTGTGTAATCTAAAAAGAAGGTGGATTTAACATGCCGATAGACCCAGACTTCTTGACCAAATGCCCAGTTGCAGGAGAACACTCGGGACACAAGGTCAGAGGCGAGGTTAAGCCTCCAGAAAAGTTGGGAATACACGGAACAAACGTGGCGGTAGACCATGACTGCTGCAACGGAGACGGCGTCTGCATATCCGTCTGCCCTGTCACAGTCTTCGACTGGGCCGACTCCCCTGGACACCCGACGTCGGAGAAGAAATCCGACCCAGTGAACGAGTCAGCCTGCATCTTCTGCCGAGCCTGCGAGGTGCAGTGCCCAACTCAAGCTATAAAGATAACCGAGCCCTAATTCAACCGCTTCCACTTCTTTTCCACAGCCGTGCGTTTCCATTTCGTTTAGAACCTTTTAAGCAAGAGCAGTATGTGAAGGCGCTTTTGCCCTCCGAATCATCAATTATAGCTGGTTTTACTGCTAATTTTGACTAAATATTCATAAACGTTATAAAAAGAATAAAATCACAAGAGAAACCATCACGGATTAAAGAAGGGAGCGAAAAGAGAATGAAGCAGTCTCATCCTCAGATGTTCACGATCGACCTAGCCAAGATCGAGGGTAAAGGAGACTTTCCCTGCCCAAACTGCCGAGTCAACATCTCACCCGAAGACGAAACCGAGAACATATACACCATAGTGGAGACCAAGGTCAAGGGCGATCTTCTCGAGGAGTTAGTCATTCTCTGCAACAAGTGTGGAAGCAAGATTAGGCTGGTCGGCTTCGTTTCTTCTTGATCAGCCTGATCAGCCTGAGCCCGTACCATTTTCTAAAAACACAAGGTTAAAGCAACTGGATTAATCAATTGATGTTGTGCAGCCGATGTTGTTGTCAAGAGACGAGTGCTCACTCTGTGGAAGGATAGTTCCCTTCTCTCTTCTGAGGCGCTGCTTTCGATGCGGAAAACTGTACTGCGTAGACTGCACAATGTTCACAGACGACGGAAACATCGCGTGCCTAAACTGCGCCAGAAGAATAGTCTCGCCGAGGAAACTCGGAACCAAATACAGCCCACTGAGCAGATACCTGGCGCGACGCGCGAGATTCACCAGCCGAGTCACGCTCTCCTTCGCCGAGATGGAGGGAGTGATAGGTGACAACCTGCCCTTCGGCGCCTTGAGGAATCGAGAGTGGTGGACCAACACACGAAGCAGTGCTCAAGGACAGGCTTGGATGAACGTGGGCTGGAGAGTGCAGGACATTAACATGGATGGCAGAAGTGTGACGTTCGCGAGGGCGGTGAGTTCAGAAACACCAACCCAGGGGAAACGCGCAAGACGAAGAGCCTCAACCACAACTAAGGAGTTCAGAATTCGTCGACCAATCCGACGGCGACGCCCTCTAACACCCTCTAAGAGCAGAATCGCGAGGGCTCAGGCGAGGCTTAGAAACGTGGAACGCGAGAAATCGTCTCTTCGCCAGTATCGTGGCTGGCTCAAGCCCGCAAAAGCCTATGAGAAACGCTTGTACAAGTCTGAGGCTAAGCCGACTGTTAAAGAATAGCTGACTGAATGTGTTGGGTGTTCGGTTTTCGGACATTTCAACTGTCGTAACATGTGCCTTTGTGAAATAACGGCTATATTAAGATATCAGAAATAGTTTTTTGAGGGCTGTTTGAGGGTGGTAAGCAATGAAGAAGATATTTAAGTTCAAGTCGTTGTCGCTCTTGGCGTTTTTGGTAGGGTTGATATGGTGGGTCACAGGCTGGATTTGTATAGATTGGGTTTTGAACTACTCAGTTTATCACGGGATGACAGAACTCTGGCTGTACCAGATCCCCTTCACGTCCATAGAGGTTGTCTCAAGCCCATGGCAAGCCTACTTCATGTCCTTCCTGCAGATTCACGGAGCCCTCGTCTTGATGGTCTACGGGCTTTACGGATTGAGAGAGAAGCTAGCCTAAAGCCCCTAATCTCGCTCGGGATGAAAGAAACCATCTGGCTTCTTTTTTCATAGCCAAAAAGTATAACCCCTCTTAATAAGACAAATCATGCTCTCTCTTTTAGAGCGTTTATTATATCTACTCTTAGCAACCTATGTAAGAAAGGCTGACTGCAGATGAAGGCTGAACTGCCCAAAATCAACCTCGGACGGGAAGCTCTCTCAGATTTTGACGAGGCGATCAAGAGTGAGTGGCTAGTCACCAATGGGCTTGGAGGCTACGCCTCCTCAACTGTCTTTGGGATCAACACCCGAAAGTATCACGGCTTGTTGATCGCCGCCTTCAATCCGCCAACGGACAGAAGGGTGCTTCTCTCCAGACTAGACGAAGAAGTTCAGGTGAGAAAGGAAATCTACCAGCTTGGAACAAACGAATCCCGAAGCGGCATCCAACCCAGAGGATACCAGTTCCTCGTAGGATTTTCTCTAAATCCCTTTCCAACATTCACGTACAAGATTAGCAGTTTATACCTCAGCAAGACCCTGTTCATGCCAACGGGGAGAAACGTCACCATAGTGATTTACGAGGTCACCAACTCAGGCACGGAGGAGGCGTCTTTGCGCATCAAACCATTAGTTAATTCTAGGCACTTTCACTCCGTCCTTGAGAGAGACGGGCTTCAGTGGAGTTTCACTCAAAAATTGTCTGAGAACGGCGTAGTAGTTCAGCCGTCTACTCCACTTTCAGCCCTTGTCCTCTCCTCAACCGAGGGTCGCTACAATATCGGCGAGGGCGAGTGGATGGAGACGTATTTTCGCGTGGACGACTCCAGAGGGGAAAGCTGCCTAGAGCACGTTTATCAACCAGGATTTTTCGAAGTAGAAGTCTCTCCTAACGAAACGAAGAGGTTCTGCATAATGGCAGCGGCTGGGAAAGACGAGAGCGACGCACAGAGCCTGTTCTCTTCTCTCTTTGGAGACGGCTCAAGGGAAATTGACACCCTGTATGACGCTGAGTTGGAGCGAAGGCGGGGGCTACTGGAGGTCTCCAAGAAGCAAAATGCGCTTCCACAGATGGAAGATTGGCTTGAGTGGCTCGTGTTGGCAACCGACTCATTCATCGTCCACCGCCAATCAACCCAGACCAAGTCGGTTGTCGCTGGCTACCACTGGTTTGAGGACTGGGGAAGAGACTCGCTCATCTCTCTGCCAGGACTGACCCTCGTCACGGGGAGGTTCAACGACGCCAGAGAAATCCTGCTGACCTTCAAGCACTACCGCCAAAAAGGTTTGATTCCCAACAGATTTCCCGACGCCGCTGGAGAAAAGCCTGAGTACAACACGGTGGACGCTACGCTGTGGTATTTCAACGCCGTTCTTCAGTACCTCAAGTACACGGGAGACTTCGACTTTGTCCAAACTGAACTGTGGAAGACACTGAAGTCCATGGTTGAGCATCACATTCAAGGAACCCTACACGACATACGCATAGACAAGGACTGTCTGATAGCGCACGGTCCCCGATTAACATGGATGGACGCCATGATCAACAGCCAACCTGTAACGCCGAGACGAGGAAGAGCCGTGGAGATCCAGGCGCTCTGGTACAACGCCCTGAAGTTTATGGAACTCCTCGCCACGAGGTTTGACGAAAAAGCCGAAGCAAGCAAATATTTCTCAATTGCTGAGAAAGTCAAATGGAGTTTTGCCCAGGAGTTCTGGAACCCTCAGACAAATTGCTTGTTCGACGTAGTCGTGAATGATGCCAATAAAGACGCGTCTCTGCGACCCAATCAAGTCATCGCGGCTGCCCTTGATTTTCCGATTCTCGACAGAGCGAAAAGCGAAAGGGTGGTGGAGACTGTTCAGAGGAATCTGTTGGGCGTTTTCGGTCTAAGGACGCTGTCGAAAGATGACTCTCGTTACGTTGGAAGATACATGGGTGGCAGAGTTCACCGCGACAACGCCTACCACAACGGAACCGTCTGGGCGTGGCTCCTCGGACCCTTCACCACAGCCTTCCTGAAACTCAAGAACCACGAGAAAAAGTGGAGAGACCACGCCTTCCAGAACTTTCTGCAACCCCTCTTCAAAGAAGAGATTTTTAGGGCTGGACTTGGAACGATAAGCGAGATATTCGACGGCGACCCACCACATGAGCCTCAGGGCTGCGTGTCGCAGGCTTGGAGCGTCGCCGAACCACTACGAGCCTATATCGAAGACGTCTTGTTGAGGAGACCACCACACGAGAAAGAAATCTTGTGTTCAACATGACCCCCCGTAGGTATAGAAAGGTCACACGTACGCAAGCACAACTCACAGCGCTCCGTCTTGCCCGAGACCTTTGAGGAGATTAGCGCGGCCGACTTTTCCATGGATTGTGATAGGCTACTGATGGGGTTTTTGGTAGTTAGGTGTATTCGAAGTTTTGTGTGCGGCTGTTGTAGGTTGGTGTTCCCCACCAGAATGACGCTGTGGTCATTGGGATTTCGTATGCCCTCATCCACACCCGTCCCGTTTAGAAATTCTGTTCCTTCGTCTACAGGGTCTCCTTGGCTACCATCAATTCTTGCAAAACTCGTAATGCTGTTTTCATCCTTCCAATAGCCTCCTCCGTGTGAGGTCATGTATATGAAGACCATATCGTTGGCCGTGCTTCTAGATTTAAGCCAAGTATTTATCGCCCATGTGACATTTGCTTTCGTGGCTTCGACGTCAACTCCGTTGTAGGGATATGATGTGTTAGCGTGAAGATAACAGATATTATCTGGCTTCATACCGTAGTGCCCAACCAAAACATGATACATATATTGTGTGTCAAGTTGCGTGCACATGAGGTCTGGATCTAGAGTTCCCGAAACCAGCACAGCGTAACGGGTGATAGTTGTCTCGGCGAAGGCCACGCCAATCAACAAACTATTGCCAACTACAAGGGTCAGAAACAGCAATACTGAAAAGGATTTTTTAGGGATGTTCTTCTCCCTCCTCACCCGAAGACATATTCAAATTCTCCCCAGACAATCCAGTCAGGTTTGGGAAGATCATATCTGTGACCCCACCAGAAATCTTCGAATGAAAAATGCAGTTTAATTGAGGTGTCTATTTGTGTTAGGTTTAGTTCTTGCATTGTCCAGGATACTTTGAATACGTATCCTTTACCAGATTCGAAGCTAGTGACATGCCTGCCAGGCATCTTTCCCATTTTTGATGTCCCAACCCAGGGTGTTCCAGGGGCGCCGTAAAAGCCAGCCACTGTGGTGTTGTCTGCAAATGCGACATATACTTTGTCATATGCTACGTTCCATTCCTGTTTAACGTTGCTGTCAAGAGTTCCGTTACGGTTGGTGTCCAAAACCAAACCCAAGAAATCTACCTCACTATAGTCGTCATCATTAATCTTGACTATAATGTACAGGCGGTCGTCTAACATAGCGAGAGTGAAGTTCACGAACAGCACGCCGTCCACAATGCTCTGCTCTTCAGGACCGTAACTGAACACGAACGTATCGGGGCTGTGATGCTCCGAAGCCTTCCAGCTCAGATAGAGATAAACGTTAGCAACCAGCGACACCACCAGACAAACCGACAAAACCACCACGAGGAAGCTTTTTCTATTCAACCAACCAACCTCTACAAAATTGAGAACGCAACAGAACTATAAATAGCTTCTGTTCATAATGAGAAAAGCCAAACTCTACACACAATTCAAGTCTTATCCAAGCTATCTTGTGAGCGCGTGTGTTGGGAACTCGTCAAAAAAATGTTGCCTCCGCCTTGATTTTCGTCAGTTACGCAAGGTTCATTCTGTGGGACGATCCTAGAGGGGTAGGCGCTTTCCTGGTGCTGAGTCTCCCGCAGCGCGGAGAAATATTGTTTTCTGCATTCTAATTTTATTAGGATCCAAATAGAGGGGCTAGGTCACTCGTGCGCACACACATACGCAAAACACGTCTCCACACAACATGACCCCTCTCTCTAGGTAGGTAGTCTCTCACTCATGTGCGCTCTGACTCCGCATTCACAAAAGTTAAAAACCGCACGCCAACCTCTCTTTAGAACAGTCTCAGGACCGTAGAGGGTCATGCCAGACGTCTGCCTAATCTTCGAGGTTCACCAGCCTCTGAGGCTGAACCGCAACTTCCACGCTGACTTACTTGCCCGTGGGCAGACGTCGAAGGAGGACCTCTTCGACCTCTACTTCGACAACACCTTGAACAGACACGTGTTCAACAGGGCTGCTCAGAAGTGCTACATTCCCGCTAACAGAATTATTTTGGAGGAGATTGAGAGGTTCAAGCGGAGCCAGAAGCAGTTCAAGCTAGCCTACAGCCTATCCGGAGTCTTCGTCGAGCAGTGTCAGCGCTGGAATCCGAGCGTTCTCGAATCGTTTCAGCAGCTTGCCGACACGGGCTGTGTTGAGTTTCTCGACCAGACCTACTATCACTCGCTCTCCAGCCTGTTCGGGATCGACCGCTCAGAGTTTGTTGAGCAGGTGAAGATGCACAGACAATTGATGAAAGACCTGTTTCACTGTGAACCCAAGGTGTTCGAGAACAGCGAGTGCCTCTACAACAACCTCATTGTAAAGACCGTTGAGGGTTTGGGCTTCGAGGCTGTTGTGACCGAGGGTGTTGAGAGGGTTCTGGGGTGGCGCAGCCCGAACTACGTTTATAGAGCAAAGAACTCAAACGTGCGAGTTTTGATGCGCAATTATCGCCTCTCCGACGACATAGGCTTCCGCTTCTCCTCAACATGGTGGAACGAGTGGCCCCTAACAGCCAGCAAGTATGCTGCGTGGTTGGCGGCTTGTCATGGTCAAGCTGTAACCCTCTTCATGGACTACGAGACCTTCGGGGAGCATCACTGGCCCGAGGGGGGCATACACGAGTTCCTGAGGTGGCTGCCTGGTGAGGTTGCAAAGCGGGACAATCTCAGCTGGTGCACTCCGTTGGAGGTTGTTCATAGGCACGCTCCGGTGGGCGAGATAGATGTGCACGAGTTTGGAACGATTTCTTGGGCGGACTTGGAGAGGGACACGTCGGCTTGGGTTGGCAATTCCATGCAGGCGGTTGTCTACAACTCTCTGAGAGAGTTGGAGCCGCTGGTCAAGGAGATAGATGACGAGGACCTAGTCAAGCTGTGGCGGTGTCTGCAGATGAGCGACCACCTTTACTACATGAGCATCAAGGGTGGTGGACCGGGCGACGTGCACAGCTACTTCAACCCCTACGACACGCCCATCGAAGCCTTCGTTGTTTCCTCGAGAATCCTCTCAGACTTCGAAGCCCGAATCCTGCGCGAACTCGAGAGACCCGAATTCGTTGCCAAAAGGATACTGAGGCTGCTTCCGTCGGGGAGGGGCTTCACCTTCTTCCACGAGTTTGCGCGCCCGACGAAGTGGACTGTTCATAGTTTGTACGAGTTTCAGTCGACTCTGCTGGTGGTTGATGCCAAGTCCGTTAGGTTTCACTTGGAGAGGGGAGACTTTGAGCGGTGGCTTGGCCAAGTTGTGGGCGACAACCAACTAGCCGACGAGTTCGCTAAGCTGTCAAAAGAAAAGCTGACTGATGATAAGCTTCGAAAGAGAATAGTAAACGCTGTGGAAAGCAGAGTGAAACAACTCGAAGCCTTAGCCACAAAGAAGACAAGCCGCGAATAAACGCCCACGACACGGTTTTGTGCTCTAAATGCTTTTTCCCTTCTAACCTCAATCGTTTTCTGTCCAGTTCTTATCCATTCAAAGAGTTCTCTCTTGACCATGAACAGAGATATCTTACATTGAGTTCTCTTTGGGAGAAGATGATAAAAAAAGAGGTTTGGGGGGTTTACCCCCTAAATTGCGTCAATGGCTCTTTTGCTTCTGCAAAGTGTTCTGCTTGTTCACTGGTTCATTTTGAAGATGTTAGGGCCAAATGCTGATTAGGGTGGCATCCAGCCAGGGTAGGTATGTTGGGCTTCCCCAGGGAAATCCGACATTTCCCTGGACTGGTTGTCCGGCACTTGGGATGGTAACAGATCCAGTGACTGGCGCAAGTGTACCCCAAACAGGCACCACGAAGCTTCCCCCAACAGGCGTCGTCATGTAAGTGAAGGGAGCAGGGCAATTTGCGTATCCAGATATGTATACGATTGGTTTTGGACTAACCGCAACGTCTGTGACAGAGGCAACACCCGACGACCCTGCCCAAGCGGCTTCATCGATCAATGCGCCTGTTGAGTCAACGTGGAGCGCAAACGCAGCGGGCGTAACAGTAGTTGGGCTGAAGTTGTATGTTTCTCCGACTACATATATGTCGGTTGTGCCGTAAACCGCTACACCGACAGCAATGTCAGCGTTAGGTCCTCCCCATGTTGCATCCCAGTGCAAAGTTCCCGTGGAGTCCAGCTTCAGTATGAACGCCTCAAAACCTCCCGCACCATAGCTCATGGTCATCCCAACCACATATATGTATTTACCAATCGAATCAACTGCAACACCATGAGCCGCCTCATCGTTGGTTCCTCCCCATGTCCACCGCCAGAGTAGACCCCCCACCAGATTATACTTAACTATGAAAGCATCGTAAACCCAGGGAGCGCCAAAACTGCAAGTGTACCCAACCACATATACTGCACTTTTTGTAACTGCCAAAGCCTCAGCCACATCCCTGTCTCCTCCTCCCCATGTCTGCTGCAACAATAGGAACCCATTGGAAGCAAAACCAAGTATAAACGCATCATCGTACACCCCAAAGCTCCAAGTATGCCCGACTACGTATATTCGACCTGAAAGGTGAACTGCAACGTCAAGAGCTTCGTCATTGTTGGTTCCTCCCCACGTCCGCGCCCAGAGTAAATTGCCCCCACTACTAAACTCAAGTATGAAGGCGTCACTACCGCCTTGACCAAAGCTCCACGTGCGCCCGACCACACATACGAATTCACCGAATGGAACATACGCCACACCAAAAGCTTCGTCTGACATATTTCCTCCCCACGTCCTTGCCCACAACAAAGTACCCGTCGCACTATACTTGAGTATCAAAGCATCATTGTCGACCCAGGGACCACCCGTACTGAAGTTGCTAGTACTTCCGACAGTGTAGACGCTTCCATCCGCTGCAACCGCAACATCCCATGCACTCTCCATAGACCCACCCGCCCATTCCCTCTCCCACCATGGGAGCCAGAACCATGCTCCAGCTTGTGACACAAGCAACGAAGCCATTATTGAGAAGCTCAGTGCAAAGGCTGCAAACATTGACACTCTCTTCATTTTTTTACCTCCTCTCTCAACTAATTCACGCTTCATCATCTCAAAAAAAAGACTAAGCGCAGTTGAATAAATGGACACACTCAACATTTATGCCTTGTGAAACAATTTTCTACTTAGAAGAATCCACGAAAAAGAACTCAGAAGCGAAATGTTCCCATTATGTCATTGGAACAGAGTTCCAGTTAACAAACTATTTATTGAACAGCCTTCTCCAGAGCCTAAGGTTAAGGTTTTGATTCCCTACGTATGAACCCTTAGAAACATCAAGATGTGAGAAGTGTAGTAAGATTGTAGCAGAAGCGAAAGAACCGATGAGGATTTCTCCTTGAGTCTTTAAAGCAACTTGATGATGAGTCTGTTTGCGGTCTAGTTGAATCCTGTTGGAGAGAGGGTCTAGATCCCCCATATACCCGTCTCTGTCTCTATCACTCTCCTATTAGACGCCAAATAGAAGGGGCTCTTCCGCCCGTGCACACACATAGGCACTACAGAACGACAGTCTCTTCGTGCAGATTTCGCGCCGACCAAACAGACGCCTTCCCTTATTCCTTTCCAAAACCAGAGCCCACTTCAAACGCAGTTTAACCCGTCTATTAGACCCCCTCTCCCTACACTCAAAAATTTATTCCCACACACCAAACTCCAAGGCAACATTCCCCTCAACATGACCCCCCTCTCTCTAGGTAGGTAGTCTCACACACGCGCACGCGCAACAACAGTTCACCCCTGCGATTGACACCTTCTAAAATGAAACAAATACTCCTGAGCGTAGCCCACGTACTCCCCGAAATACCCACGCCCAAAATCACCTATAGCCTCATACTCACTAGGCGAGAGCGAACCCCTCCTCAGAACCCTATCCACAAACGAGCGTTCAAAGAACCCAGAATAATAATCCAAGACAATGCGCTTCATCCAGACATCCACGGGAAAAGCCATCAGCTTATCCAAGGCGAAGAGAAGCACACAGTCAGCCACCTTCGGTCCAACACCCGGCAGCGCCAGCAACTCACGCCTAGCCTCCCAGTAACGCATCCTCCTCAAAGACTCAAGGTCCAACTCTCCCTCACTCGCTATTTGAGCCGTCTTTAAGACACGCTCTGCCCTAAAACCCAGCTTGCACAGCCTCAACTCCTCAACGCCCGCCTCAGCCAACTCCGCAGGCTTCGGAAACGTGAAAAACCTCCTCCCCTCAAACTCAACAGCCTCCCCAAACCGCTCACAGAGGTTCGAAATCATGTTCTTGATGGCTGGAATGTTCTTGTTGGCAGCGCAGATGTACGAAATCAGACACTCCCAAGGGTCCTGACGCATGATGCGAAGCCCAAAAAACCTGCTAATCGCCGCATTCACGTGCTCATCCTTATTGACTTCAGAGAGAATCAAAGGCAAGTCATCATCCAGCCTAAAATAACGACTCAGAAACTCAGCGCCCACATTTCTAGGATAGGCCTCAAACAGCAGAAAACCCTCAGCCTGCCTAACCTTCAAAACCCCTTCACCCACAACCCCAAACCACCACTCACCAACCTTCTCCCACCTAAACGCCTGACCACACCCAAGAGTGTGCTCAAGACTGAAAGGCTTCCTCGATAGGCTCAATCGAGTTTCCATAACATTCACGTTGCCCACGAAAAGTCCTGCAAGAAAGGATTACTCCGTCTCTCTTCACCTATAGTGGTGGCTGGACCATGACCCGGATAAACCCTCACGTGATCAGGCAGAATAAGCAACCTATTTTTTAGGGAATGCATAAGCTCCTTTCCAGAACCGCCCGGTAAATCAAACCTGCCTATAGACCCATTGAACAAAGCGTCTCCGCAGAAAACGATGTTGTCACCCAGCAAAGATATGCTGCCACGACTGTGACCCGGCGTGTGCAACACTCGTAATGTGACCTCTCCTATTCGAACAACATCTCCATCATGAAGAATCTTATCTGCAGACGGATTAACCAGCATCGGCGCGTCATATTCATGAATCACTATGGGAGCACCAGTCGCGTTTTTTATAGCTTTATTTCCAGATGTGTGGTCGGGGTGTCCGTGTGTGTTTACGATGATTTTGACCCTAAAGCTGTGACTAGAGATCTCATCCAAAGTTTTTTTCAAATCCCTGTTTGTGTCGAATCCTGGGTCGATTATCAAAGCGTCAAGTGTCTTGCTGTCACCTATAATGTAGCAGTTTGTCCATTGAGCCCCAACTGTCAACATCTTAACGAGCATTCACATCAGCTTTCCTTAACGACCCTTCTATAAAGAAACACGTTGCCGAAGATAAAGATGTCATTTATAGGATTCGACTACTTCCCCTAAGTGTTTCATAAAGATTTGACGTTTGAAAGCCGATGCTAAGATTGCTCCAATCCTATGGCTGCGAAGTTAAGCTTGTGACTAAACTCTGTGGGATCGTATATCCTTCGTCCGTCAATCAAGATTGGTTGCCGCATGTTTTGAATGAAGTCTTCTGGTTTAAGTTTCTTGAATTCATCCCATTCTGTCACAAGCACGCAACAGTCAGTGTCCTGGACACATTCAATTGCTGAGCGAGCGTACTGGATTCTGTTCCCAAAAACCGACTTAGCATTAGGAATAGCAACTGGATCATACGCAACGACGTTTGCGCCTTCACACAGCACCTGATTTATGAAGTGTACTGATCTTGCTTCTCTCATGTCGTCCGTGTCAGGCTTGAAGGACAACCCCAACACCGCAACTTTTTTGCCCTGCAAATCTCCCAGTTTCCTCTTCACGATCTCAACTACGCGCTCAACTTGTTGCTCATTAACCCTTGAAGTTGCCTCAAGCAAAATTGGTTCATAACCAACTTTTTTAGAGAAAGCTATTAGGGCCTTCAAATCCTTCGGAAAGCATGAACCGCCATAACCCAACCCCGCCTGAAGAAACAAGGGTCCAATTCGTTTGTCTAAGCCGATGCTCTTCGCCACGGTTACCACGTCTGCCCCCGGAGCCCTCTCGCAGATGTTGGCTAGAGTGTTAATTAAACTGATTCTTGTTGCCAACGAGGCGTTGTTTGCGTATTTGATCAGTTCTGCGGTGGAAAGGTTGGTTCTCACGGTGGGAGGCATCTCAGCACCATAAAACTCTCGAAAGAGAGCTTCAAGCAAATCACCCGACTTTTTATCATATTCACCAATGACAATGCGATCTGGATGCAACGTGTCTTCGAGGGCGGAACCTTCTCGCAGAAATTCGGGACTCATGCACAAGCCGAACTTAGCACCGCACTGTCTTTCTGAATGCTTTTCAAGAACAGGTTTGACTAAGTTCTCTGTGGTGCCTGGTGTTACGGTGCTTTTTACTACGACCAAGTGATAGGTTTTTTTCTTCTTGAGAGCTTCACCTATATCCCTCGCGGAGTTTTCAACGTATTGTAGGTCGATTGTTCCATCTGGTCGGCTGGGAGTGCCCACGGCGATAAATGTAACATCACTATTCAAGACAGCTTCTTCTCGACTCGACACACATCTCAGAAGTTTGTCTTTCACAACTTTATGCAGCAGCTGTTGAAGATTGGGTTCATGAAAAGGAGGAACCCCCCTATTTATCAGATTTGTCTTCTCAACGTCGCTTGTGGCAGTGACCACTCTGTACCCTTTACTTGCGAATCCAACTGCGGTGCATAATCCGACGTAACCCGTTCCCACAACTGAAATCATCTTTGTCGTTTTCAACGCTTTATAATCGAACTCCTCGCGCCATTTTTTGTGGCATACCCAGATTTTTAAATTTCAGTTTAATTCGGATTCTGCTTTCGAGTTCTATTAATTATTAAGAACAGTGACACAAGAATCTCTTTCGTTCATGGAAAAACGCTTAGGCAGTTTCGCCATTGTGTAGGTATGTTGGATGATCAGAAAGGTTGTGGTGCCTGCTGCGGGTTTAGGAACGCGTCTATTCCCTGCGACCAAAGAACAACCAAAAGAGATGCTTCCGATTTTCTCCAAGACGACGAATGGCGACATAGCGGTCAAACCCTTGCTACAAATGGTTTTCGAACAACTACACGACACAGGGTATTCCAGCTTTAGCAATGCGTTTAGTAGTCTGCCAAGCACTTTTTCCTCATCCTTCGCTGGAACTATTATTGAAAATTTGGGTAGCTCTTTCTCGTTTGACTTTGGTGTTTTCTTTACCTCTTGTCCTGAACTTCGCAGAGATTTTACACCTGCAATAAGAATGGGTATGTTGTACAGGCTCCACACGTAGAGAATAGAAAAGACAATGATGAGAATGATGTCGAGTGGGTTCAAATCGGCTCAGGTTTCTTTTTGTTTCTGTCTGTTGTGGTCAGCACTTTTTGAAGAGGGAGTGCGCATTCATTAGGGTGATGACTAAGTACCGTGAGAAGCCAGAGTCTCTTGCCCATTGTTTGGCGGTTTTGTTGCCCCATTTCTGGGCTATCTGGCTGATTTCTTGGGCGAGACGACGACCAACGCCTTCCATTAACCTCTTTACCTGACTCTTCATGTTTTCGGTCAGTTTGTCTAAAATGCCTGTCACTATTTTGGCTAGCTTCGAGCTTCTGATCATCTCCACGCAGCGTATGGTGAGGTTGATTATGGCTTGTTCAGTCTTGCCCAAAACCCTGAACCACGCTCCATGGCGCATGGCTCTTCTTCTGACATCTATCAGCTGTATCGTTAAAATTGGCGGTTGCACCATTACTTAGTTCACTCTAAACTGCATGCATAGAGAAATTTTTTAACGATTAAGTAGTTGTCTAAACCGAAATCGAAATCCGAACGATACAGATGAAAGGTGAAATAGAGTTTAGTAGATTGAGTTGGCTTTGGTTTAAAAAATTTTGAGAATGTTAGCGTTTACCAGTAGTCCATTATAGCAAACTGCCTTTTCGGGAATAGTGTCCTTAACAAGTGGTTTGTTGCGGCTTGGTTTTGGACTGTTTCGACTTCTAGTTGCCCTATTTGGTTTGCTTCTATGGAGTCGGTGACACCGAAAACCAGCTTAATCAGAACGTCGCGGTTCAGAGTGACTTTGAAATCGACGGGTTGATTGCTCCACACAAGGGGGTCAATGTTCTCCTTGGTTTTTTGAATGAAGACGCTGTGACCGTCGCATTCTATCTGCATCAAGCCATTCCATCCTTCCATTCTCTTTAGACGACTGACAAAGACGGGTGCAAGTCCATTGAGAAACGCTTGTGTATTTAGGATAGCGTACATGAACACGTCCGTTGACTCAAATGAAAGGAAGCCAAGGGTTGGGAAAATCTTTTCGTGTTGCAGATTTCCGAAGGAACCGGCAACTATCATAGCTGCTTTTTTCTTGATTAGGGTGTTGCATGCTTTGTCTATGAGGGGTTTGGCGACTTGTTCATAGTCATTTTTGGGGTTTACTACTATTTCGTCTACGCTGCCTTGTCTCCGCCTTTCGTCGAATCGAGATAGGACGTAGCCCAGCATTTTTCCTTGCTCGTTGATCGCTACAAAGTAGGTTCTGTCTTTTCGGCGCATCATGCGTCTGTAGGTTTTTAGGTCTCGTAGGGCTGGTCCCACAAACTCTCGGGTGAAGTCGGTGTAAAGACTGAGCATCTGTTGTGCGTCTTCTTTTCTGGCTTGTCTCACCTGGATTTGCATGTTTATTCCTCCCAGGTCCATCTGAGTATTCGCTTCAACGCTTCAACATCAACGGGTTCGCCGCGTTTCAGCGTTGCTTTTCTGGTTTTGACAGCCTCTTCCCAGTCAAAGACTCCTTCCCCCACTATTTTCGCGTATGTTAGGATGTCCGTGAAGAATACTACGTCAGGTTTTTTGGGTGGTCTTTCCAGTCTCTCAAAGCGTCCTCTCCTGAACCGGAAGGCAAGTGTACCAACTTCCTTGAGTTCTATGGCTACGGATTTTTCCCAGCCTTGGAGTCTTCTGGTTGCGATTTTGGAGTCCTTCAGTCGTCGGTTCAGCATTCGAATCCATCTGGCAAAGACGAAGGAGAAATCGAGGTATTTGACGTAGGCGCGATTGGTCATGACATCGACGAAGCCTAGGCGGGAGTAGATTCTGTGCGCTGGAATCTCCAGTCCCGTGTAGAGCGACGAGTTCGAGGCTCCCGTGTTTTCGGCGTTGGTTAGGCTCAGCTTCATCACGTTAGTCACTATGCCCTTTCTTCGGTAGTCAGAGTCTGTGCAGACGCCCGAGACCCCAGCAGTTCTCAGGTAGACTCCTTCCCCTAAGTGTAATTCCTTGTAAACCATTTCGACGGCGCTGACGGGCTTCCTCTCAACTTCGCCGATGAAGATGTTTTGCGGAAGAACCTTCATCCTTCGATGCCACTGTTTCAGAAGTCTGGGGGTTGTGGGTCCGAAGCATTCGCTGAAGATTCGAGCCAGGTGAGCCTCGTCGCCGCTCTTGTAGTTGCGTACCCGATACTCCATGCTCTTCTCCAAGCGGTCCTTCTCTTCCATTGACCGTACAAAGCGGTAACCATTGCGTCCCCCGACATTAAAGTCTTTCCCAATGGAGGATGAGACGAAGGAGAGTTTGTGTTGTTCTCTGGCGCGTGTGTGAGACCTACCTATACCGGGAGGGGGGTCGATGTTTGATAATACTGCCTTCCAGTCATATTCCCGTGTGTGCAGAGGCGCTAGACCCTGTGTATTTAGACCCAAATAAGCCGCAAATAGGCTGCTAGCGCTCGCAAGCATGTCTCTTTCACATCAATTCTCAACAGTTGTTCACTTTAGACTGTGTCTTGGATATTAAGGGTGAGTTTGGGTTTGTCAAAAAAAATAATTGGGGGATGAGAGGTGCTATCAGACGGGTGCCACGTGGGCTTTTGTTCTTATTACTGGTGTGTGCGCGTAGCCTCCCCAGCTTCCCGCGACCACGAGTTTGTCGGAAACAGCGTTCACGTTTTTTAGGATGTTTAGTAGGTTGTCGATGATTCTTGATTTTTGAAGCGGACCCACAACTTCGCCTTTCTCAACTCTGTACAAGCCCATCCTCAAGACGCTGGTGAAGTCGCCTCGTGTCGGGTTGGTGAGGCGCGTGTAGTGGAAACGCTGTGCTAGTAGTCCGGCTTTCGTGTCTTCGATAATTTCGTCTCGTTTCCAGTCGCCTGGCACTATGTAGGAGTTGCGTGTAACAGGAGCTGGTTCAGCATTGTAGTTTTTCCCTGGAAACATGCTGACGCCCACCGCCATCGACACTCTTGCCCCGCTGCTTGTGGTGCGCTTCTTTTCCATGGCGCCATAGAAAGAGTCATAGACGAAGTTCTTCAGGACACCCCTGTCCATTATCGCAACTTTCCTCGAAGGCACGCCCTCCTCGTCGACTGCCGCGGAGGAAACTCCTCCGGGCATAAGGGGGTTGTCTACTATCGTTAACTGTTCGCTACCAACCTCTTTGCCCAGTTTGTCCAAGAACAGAGGGTAGTACAACTTTGCTATCAGCGGACTAGAGAGCATACTGACGTTTCCATTTATGTTCACGGCGGGCTCGGGGTCAAGGATAATCTCGTAAGTGCCCTCCTTTAGCGGCTTAGCCTTCAATCCATCGATTGCCATCTCCGCCGCTCTTTTGCCGACATCTTTGGGTTTTAACTCTTTCAGACTTCGTCCAGCAGTGGCTTCTGAGCCTTCGGATGATTTAGTCCCTTCCTTAGCTGTGACAGCAAGGCTGGCTTCAAAGAACGTTCCATCGTCTTTAGCAACCAGTCCATGAGAGTTCATGACAATGGAGTGAAACTCGACCACATTGAGCACGCCAGCGTTGTCGACCACTTTGCGACTGTGCGCCATGGATTCTTCTATCATGTCGTAGGCTAGTTCGACCGTTTTATCGCCGGGAAGCTTCGCCAATCTCGCGTCATAGACTCCAAGGACCTTTGGTGGTTTAGCTGGCGACGGAAACGAGTATTTAAACGGAAGTCTTCTAGCCTTAGAAGCGTCCAGAGCCGCGTGAACAGCTTTCCTCAAAGAATCGGCTGAGAGGTTTGCTGTGGAACTAAAGCCTAGTCCACCATCTTTTATCACTCTCAATCCAACACCGATGTCATGCACTCCTTTAGCCTCAAACACCGCGTTATTGACTAGTCGCACCGTCAACACTCGATTTGAAACCACGTAGGCTTCGGTCTCGTCTGTGTCCAGCTGCTCTCCCAGTTTTAAGATTTGTTTGCCAACTCCCTTCAAATCTAACGCCTTAGTCTTCGCCATCTTCACTTCACTCCCACAACGTTTGCGACTCCGCGCAGGTATGGTCCGCCGTTTCCAACGTACAGTATCTGCCATGGGTCTCCCTTGCCGCATCCAGGTAGGGGTAGGACTTCGGCTTTTTTGGAGGCTGCGTCAATGCTTCTGAAAAAGTTCGGGGCAGTGGAGGTCAACTGAACGTCTCTCAGGTGTGCGGTCAATTCTCCGTTGTTTATCTCGTAGCCTTCTTGAGCGCTTATCGTCCAATTATAGCGTTTGTCGTCTATCGATGGAGTCCTCATCTCCATAACCAACATTCCATGTTTTGTTTCTTCAATCATTTCATCGTATTCCCAGTCGCCGGCGGCGAAGAACGTGTTAGACATTCGAATCAGCGGTATGTACTCGTACGTTATGGCTCTCATACCTGCGTTGGGCTGGACACCGAAGACAGATGCAGTCTCTCTGCTATGCATGTGCATCTTCAAAACTCCCTTCTCAATCAGAACCTTCCGCTCAGCTTTTACGCCCTCGTCGTCGTATCGATAGAAACCAAAAGTCCCGGGCACTTTGGGGTCGTCGTAAGCCGTAAAGTATTCGGAGCCTATTTTTTCACCGAGTTTGCCAGCCCACCAAGTTGTGCCAGCCCAAGCTGCCTCGCGTCCGAGCACACGGTCAGCTTCGCTCGGATGCCCTACAATCTCGTGGCACAGCAACGCCAAGTAGTTGGGATTCAGAATGACAGACACGTTCTTCTCTTCCTTCGCTGGCTGTGCCTTCAACAATGAATTAGCTTTCTTGCCAATCTCTCCTGCAATCTTTCCCATGTCCTGCTTCTCGAAGATCTCGTAACCGCCTGCATGCCCAACCACCCGCTCGTATGACTGGGTCAAGTCACCCTTCTTCGCATCTGCCTTAAGCCCAGCCCAAGTCAGAGTGTTAGCGAACTTGATGTTTGCCCCTTCACTGTTTGCAAAGAGTTTGTCGATTTTCATTCCAGTGTACTCGACCAGTCCTCGGATCACAGCGTCAGATGTGTGCAAGCTCTTTTCCCATTTTATCATCGTCTTAATTTTTTCTGCGAAAGCAACGTCGTCCAAGTCTGTTTTCACAGTGACCGCGTAGGAATCCCGATGTTCCTTGGTTGAAGCCAATTTGACTGGTTTGGGAACATGTCTGCTCGAAGCCTTCGCGATCCTAAACGCGACTGAAACCGCACCTTTAACACCTGTTTTTGACAGGTTGGTGGTTGACTGGAATCCCCAAGCGCCTTTGACGAGCGCACGAACCCCGACACCACGTTTCTGGTTGATCATTGCGCGCTGAACTCTGCCATTTGCTATGGTTATCAACTCGTTGTAGTGGGTTTCGAGCCTTGCATCAGCGTATTCTGCACCAAGCTTTCTTGCGTGGTCTATAGCAAATAATGCAAGGTCTTCCTGCATTCTCATACTCTCCGGTTTAGACTTGTCTTATACGCGGTGTTAGCAGAAAGATTTTGCCCTTGAGATTCCATGGAGACACCATTTGAACTGTATAAACCTCCACCACCCCTCAGATACACCTCTTTCGTGCAGATTTTGCTGTGCACTCTAAACAGAAGCCATCCCTAACTCCTCTCTAAATTCAGCGTCCGCTACGGGCTCTGTTCTGCTTTCCTATTAGACCCCCATGTAGGCTAACTCAGAAATTTTTTCTTCTGATTCTCAGCGCCATATTTGGCGCCTAATAGAGGGGCTAGGTCTGCTGCACGCACACACATACAGAACAATAAACACACCAACCCAACCAACTATATAACACAAAAAAAGGTGGTGTTATGGTGTTGTTTCGCCGAAGTGTATGGCGACTTTGATGAGGTCGAAGACATCTATGATGTTGTCTTCTTTGAGGTCTGCGTTGGGGTTCCAGCTGGCGTCGCCTGGTTTGGAGCCGAAGGCGATAGCCACTTTAATCAGGTCGAAGACATCGACGATTTTGTCACCGTTCACATCGCCTATGATGGTGACTGAGACCCAGCCGCCGATGAGCCTGTTGTCTGCTGTGTCTGTTTCGCCTGGGACTGAGGTGGCGTAGGCGCTTATGGTGTATCTGCCCTTAGCGAAGCCCGTGGTGTTCCATGTGAAGGTGATTGTTGAAGAGTTTCCGCTTGTTAGGATTATGTTTGTGAGTGTGTCTATTATGGTTGTGTTGGCGTAGACTGTGACGTTGAAGGTTTCTTCGTAGTCGCCTTGGTTTTGTATGGTTGCATTTATGCGGATAGTGTATCCTTTTCCTACTATTGTCTTGGTAGGTGTGATGTTGGTTGTGGCTATGTCTGCTACTGCATATTGGATAGTTATTTTGTGGGTGCTGAGGGTAAATTCGAAATAGATGAAGTAGTGTGTGTTGTTTTTGGTGATGATTGGGAAGGGTGGCGGTGTAAGTTTAATGCCGTTAATAAATACTTTGATTTCGGTTTTGTTGAGTCCTACTGGGAGGGTGGTGTTGATGTAGCCTGTTGCTCCTGGGGGTCCAGATGTGGTGAGGTGTAAAGTGTTTTTAGTGGCAGTTACATCAGTTATTGTAGCATTGCTTTCTATGGTGATTGTGTAGTTGTTGCTTCCTATCTGAATGGGTTGGGGTTGGACGATTACTATGATTTTCAGGACACCGTCAATGAAGGCGTTATTAGTGATGTCGGTTTCGCCAGGGACTATGCTGGCTTTAGCGAATATGGTGTAGCCGCCTGGAGAAACGCCTGTTGTGTTCCAGTTGAAGGTTAGAGTGGTGCTTGACGTAGGAGCTAAACTTGTAACGGTTTGGGTTTCGATAGCTGTGGAGTCGTAGTAGGCGGTCACGTTGAAATTTTCAGCGTAATCACCTTTATTCTGAACGGTTACGTTGATGAGTAAGGATTGTCCTTGTTCTACTACGGTCTGGGAAGTTACTATTTTTGTTACTGCTACATCTGAGATTTCTGGAAATGATTTTTCTGGGATTAGGTCTAGTTTGTAGTTGTTTTCTTCGAGTGAGCCGCCTATTCCTTGTGGGTTTATGGCGAGGTCTAGTTTGTATCCGTTTTCGTTTGCGTATATTCCTACTACTCCTGGATTTACGATGATGTTGGCTTTGTATCCGTTTTCTATGTGAGTGCTCTCAGATATATTTGGGAATATGTTTGTGTCGCCGTTGTAGTTATTTTCTGTTGCTGCATAGGTCAAGGTGATGCTGAACAGGATAAAGGCTAGGATTAGGCTTGAAGCTATTTTTCTGAAGTTTTTCATTGGCATCATTGTGGATTCCTCGCTAGTTTTTTAGCCTGCAACAAATTTGATTATGTCGCCTGTTGGGTTGTTGTCTCCGTAGATGACGTCTGCTGATATGAATGTTGGTGAGTCTGCGTCTACTTCTAGGATGGCGTTGTAGATTTGTCCTTTAATTAGCATTAGCGTTGTTTTTGTGCCTAATGGAAGGTTGTATCTCCCGTTGTCGATGACATTGTTGAATGTGTCCTGCCACACCTGCGTGCCAAAAGAATCTTTCACTGTGACCCTTATGCTTCCAGACAGAATAGGATAGCCAGTAGCATTAGTTAATGTGCCACGCAAGGTTACGATTGTGGGTTCCGCAACTCTAGCAACTGTGCCAGGCTTTGTCTGAAAATAAACAGTCACTTTATTACCTACTTCTTCTGAGAATGCTAAGTCGTTAAGACCGTTATTATCGTAGTCACCTATGGCAACACCACGCGCGTAGTTTAGTCCGATCCACTGTTTAGTCACAGTTGTTCCATCACTCTTGTACACAGTTACCCTATTACCATAACGTTCAGCGATTGCTAAATCATTCAAACCATCGTTGTCGTAGTCTCCTATAGCCACACCAAATGGCTGGTTTAGTCCAGTCCACTGTTTTATTATTGTTGTTCCGTCGCTCTTGTATACTATAACCGTGTCAGTACCCATTTCTGTGAATGCTAGGTCGTTCAAACCATCGTTGTCATAGTCACCAATAGCAACGCCCCTTGGTAGGCTCAGCCCCGTCCATTGTTTTATTATTGTTGTTCCGTCGCTTTTGTAAACAATCACATTGCCTGCGGCTGCTTCTGTGAATGCTAAGTCGTTCAAACCATCGTTATTGTAATCGCCTATAGCAACACTATCTGGTATGTCTAGTCCGGTCCACTGCTTGATCACAGTTGTTCCGTCACTTTTGTACGCAGTCACTTTATTACCCGGCGACCCTTCAGAGAATGCTAAGTCGTTAAGACCATCATTGTTGTAATCACCTATAGCAATACCAAGTGGAGCGATTAATCCTGTCCACTGTTTCATTATTGTTGTTCCATCACTTTTGTAAACCGTTACCCTATTCCCATCCCGTTCTGTGAATGCTAGGTCGTTTAAGCCATCATTATCATAGTCTCCTATAGCCACACCACATGGTGCGCTAAGTCCTGTCCATTGCGTTGCTGATACAGCGACAATGCCAATGTTAAACATTGAGATGAATCCTATCGCAAGCAATCCAGCCGCAACCAACCCTAACAACACTACTCTTCTCATTTTCACTCCTCTTCTTCCTCCCTTCTCAATTATTGTCATGCTTCATCGTCTAAACAAAGCGACTTAGCACAATTAAAAAATAGTTATAATCATCATTTATGCCTTGTGAAACAATCTTCGATATGGAACACTCCAGAACCCCGTGTTAAGGCTTTCGTTCCAACGCTTGCGCCGTCACAAACGGTTAGATAAGAGAGATGCGAAAGAGCCCCAGCAGAACCAAAAACACCGACCGAACCTCAAAGTATTCATCAAAACCCAACATTTTCCCCCGCTGCGAGCTGAAACCCACTCGGCATCAAATAGACGGCTCCAGACGACCCTCCACCCGTCTCCGTCTCTCACCACACCTATTAGACTCCAAATAGAGGGGCTAGGCTAACCTCGCGCACACACAAACCCAAAACACACTCCTACTCAACATCCCCCCCCTCCCGGTATAGGTAGTCACTCACACACGCGGGCGCTCAAACACTCATTCAGAAAGGCTTTAATGTCAGCGATGCAATGGTTACCGCTTTGTATGGTCAACAGAGGAGAAGAACCACTTGGAGAAGAGCGTGGAGTACCGGGTCCGCAACTACAAGAGCGGCGACGAGGCTCACCTGGCTAGGATCTTCAGCGAATGCTTCGAACCCACAGGAATCGGCTGAGAAATCTGCCGTGGAACTAAAGCCTAGTCCACCATCTTTTATCACTCTCAAGGCAACGCCGATGTCATGCACGCCTTTAGCCTCAAACACCGCGTTGTTGACGAGTCGCACCGTCAACACTCGATTTGAAACCATGTAGGCTTCGGTCTCGTCTGCGCTGTTCGGCTCCCCTTATTAGACCCCCCTCTAGCCTACCCACAGAAATTTTTTCTAGCCTAAACATCTTCAGAATCAACAAGGTTAAAATACAGGTTCAAACACCAATCTCTGTTTGGTGTAAGAAATGAGGGATAACGTTCTCCTCGAAACCTAGCGCGCCGAGAGACATCAACGAAACCAGTCCACAAGCTTTTTTGGAAATATTGAGGCAGATAGAAGGCAAATGGCAGAGAAGATGGCGCCAAAACCACGTCTTTGAAGCCGACCCAGACTCGCACAAACCAAAGTTCTTTCTAACAGTGCCCTACCCGTACACGTCTGGTCCCTTACACATTGGGCACGGAAGAACAAACACAGTGGGCGACATCTACGCCCGCTACAAGAGGATGCGAGGTTACAATGTCCTGTGGCCAATGGCCTTCCACATCTCGGGAACCCCGACTGCAGCCATATCGCGAAGAATCCAGACGAATGACCAAGAAACAAAGGAACAGTACAGAGACTACATAGGACTCTACATTAACGATGAAACAAGAACGCAGAGCACACTGAAATCGTTTGAAAACCCGAAAAACGTTGCAAACTTCTTCTCAAGAGTCATTAGCCAAGACTTCAAGGCGTTGGGTTACTCAATAGACTGGCGGAGACGCTTCACCACGGGCGACCCACAGTATCAGGCGTTTGTCAAGTGGCAATTCACCGAACTAAAAAAAAGAGGACTCATCACAAGAGGCGCTCACCCTGTGCTGTTCTGCCTAAGCGACCAAAACGCAGTTGGAGAAGACGACATACAAGACGGCGACACGTTAAACGCAAAAGTCGTTGAATACGCCGGATTCAAACTCCCCTTCAGAGCGGACTCTCTCATAGTCGCCTCCACCCAAAACCAGAAGGATGTCACAGGCGCAACAAACATCCTAGTCAACCCAGAAAAAACCTACGTGAAAGCCTACGTTGACAGCGAACAGTGGATAATATCCAGAAAGGCAGCGGAAAGGCTGGCGTTTCAAGACCACTCAGTCAAAATCTTGGAAGAGTTCGAAGGAAAAACCCTTGCAGGAAAGACATGCAGAAACCCAGTTAACAACACAGATATCCCAATCCTTTCCTCCAACACTGTAGACGAGGACAACGCAACCGGGGTCACCTTCTCTGCGAGCAAACAAGAAACTGAGAAACCCAAACAGAACACTGAAAATCACGTGACCATCTATGAAACGAACGTCAAGCCGATTCTCTGTCGGTGCGGTGGAAGAGTCATAGCCAGCGTCATCAAAGACCAATGGTTCATGAACTATGGCAAACCAGAATGGAAAAACAAGGCATACGAAGCCTTAAGTCACATCGTAATTCAGCCAGGAAAGTATCGAAAACTGTTCGAAGACACCTTCGCTTGGCTGAACAAGCGTCCATGCGCACGGAGACGGGGACTCGGGACGCCTTTGCCCTTTGACCCAGATTGGATAATAGAGTCATTAAGCGACTCCACAATCTACATGGCTTTCTACACACTTGCACATCACATCAGGCAAAACAACATTCACGCTCGACAATTAACTCACGAGTTCTTCGACTATGTCTTCTTCGGACGCGGCAAAGTCGAGGACGTTTCAGAGCAGACGAGAGTCAAACCCGACTTGATAAAGGGGATGCGGGAGGAGTTTCTCTACTGGTACCCCGTGGATCAGAGACACACAGCGGTCATGCACGTAAGCAACCACCTGAGCTTCTTCGTCTTCCACCACGCAGCCGTTTTCCCAAAGAAACACTGGCCAAAGAAGATCAGTCTAAACGAGCCGCTGATAAGAGAGGGCGAGATAATGAGCAAGTCAAAGGGAAACGTGTTACCCCTGGTCGATGTTCCTCGAAGGTATAGCGCCGACTTGTACAGGCTCTACATCACGTACGCAGCTGATTTAACCTCAACCGTGGATTGGCGAGAAAAAGATTTCTCATCAGCCACAAAGCAGGTTGAGAGGTTCTGGACCCTTGCCAATCAAATAACAGAGAGGAAAGGCGGAGACCCGAAGAGAGACGCCCAACTTTCCTACTTGAGCATGTGGCTGCTTTCGCGCGTGAACTCAAACGTGCAGTTGGCGACACAGCACATTGAGGATCACAGATTGAGAGACTACGTGCAAGTGGCCTTCTTCAACACTCTCAGAACCGTTACAGCCTATCAGAAGTGGGCGCAGAAGATCAGTGACCGAGAGAAAGATTCAGTACTCAAAGACGTGTTGAAAAAGTGGATTCCCCTACTGGCTCCAATTATGCCCCACATCTGCGAGGAGATTTGGCACAGAATGGGGAATATGGGGTTCGTATCCCTAGCAGACTGGCCCAAACCCGAGCGCCGACACATTAATAAAGAGATTGAAGCGAGCATGGAGACCGCGATGAGAACAGTGACCGACATAAAGAAAGTCCTACGATTCATTGCAGAGAAAAAACCGACAAAGGCCTACGTCTACACGCAAAGGACGGATTTCACAGGCTTAGCCAAGTTTTCGCGCGTCATAGAAACGGAAACAGCCCTCAAGGTCGTCGTTGAGCCTTTCGACCAACCATCCCACGACCCAATGAACAAGGCTAAATTAGCATTGAAGGGAAAACCAGCGTTATATATTGAATAAGGCTGCTGAAAAAAAGACTGCGCAACCACCCAAACATAACGTTCTAATACCTCAAGAAACAGTGTCAGTAAGAAAAGGTATAGTGACGATGACCCTAGACGAATTCGTGTCGCCAGACAAACAGTTTGAACAACTACGCGGCATGGTTGAATCTGAATTCGAGGTTGAAGAGGGTCTCATCGAATTTAACATACCAACCTTTTACGTGAGGCTTCACAGGGATTCAAAGCAGGCGTTTCTGCGACTCTTCAAACGTCTAGACTCTGTGGGGCTCGTTCCAACCCTCAGAAAGAGAGAAGACAAAGCCGTGCTCCAGATAGTTGCCAAACCGCCTGTTAAACCCAGCAGGAAAACGACGAACTTGGCGTTGTTTCTCGCCACTATGGCGTCGACCCTGGTCACCGGATACGTCCTCTCCATAGGCTGGGAAGGAGAGGGCATTCCGAATCCACTGATTGGCGCAGTTATGTTTTCGGTGGCGATCATGGCCATATTCGGCGCTCACGAGATGGCTCACAAGCTAACCGCCCGTAAGCACGCCATAGAGGCTAGTTACCCATATTTCATCCCTGGTCCTCCGGCACCCTTGGGAATAGGAACCTTTGGGGCAGTGATTCAGCAGAAATCGCTGGCTCCGAACAAGGATGCTCTCTTTGACTTGGGAATTAGTGGGCCTATCGTAGGTTTTCTGGTGACCGTTCTCATTACGGTGATCGGAGTTCAAATGTCATACTACGAACCTGTGACCACACTCCCCACGGGTACGATGCAGATGTCTTTGCTACTGGAGTTTCTGTTCGTGGTGCTGAAGCAGCCTCTCTCGAATCCATCGGGGTATGTTATATTGTGGATGCACCCTGTCGCGGTCGCGGGGTGGGTGGGCATGCTCGTCACCATGTTGAACCTCACTCCGGCGGGCATGCTAGACGGCGGGCACGCCGTTAGAGGCTTGTTGGGGCAAACATCCCGTAGCTTTCTCGCGTTCGTAGCCATTCTGTTGTTGCTGGTTCTAGGCTACTGGCCAATGGCGGTGATAGCCTTTTTTCTCTCCTTGCAGACGCACCCCGGTCCGCTGGACGACATCTCGAAACTTTCACTGAGCAGAAAACTCGCCACGATAGCACTTATACTGATTTACATTGTATGTGCGGCTCCAATCCTTTAACCGATGTGCGTTTCTTTCGAGGAAGAGAGCTTTCCTGGAAAAGACGTGAAAAAAGAAAGGGAGGAGTTGAGGTGTTTCAGCTTGTCGGTGGAAGTTTCTTTCTCGTGAAGGCGTAGGCAGCCGCTGCTATGATTATGACGATGACTATTATGCCGCCGATGAGGTATGGCCAATAGCTTTGGACCGCGATGTCGCTTGCGATTTCGTCAACTATAGCGCCCGCCTCGTTGACGGCGCCCGTGTTGCCCAAGTTGTCAACCGCCCTCAGATACACTGTGTGGGCCCCGTCTCTCAGGTCTTTGAAGGTGTAGCTTGTCTCGTCTTCCACGGTGACGAAGGCTTCGTCGTCTATTCTCACTTCCACGTGGTCTACTCCTGAGCCGATGTCTGACACGGTCCAAGACACCGTTATGCTTGAGGTTGTTAGGCCTGGAGTGATTGTGGCTGAGTTGATTACGAGTCTCGGCGGTGTGTTGTCTAGGTACAGGGCTAGCGAATTCTCGGGTTCAGTGTTGTCGACGACGTCGACGCTGTAGTAGTCGATGGTGTAGTTGCCGTCGGCGCGAGCGGTGAGGTTGAATGGTTGAGAGTATTCTGTCCACTCTTCCGTGTCTATTCTGTAATAAGTGGCTGCGATGTCTGTCAGTGAGTCTGTGGAAGAGATTGTGAAGACCGTGCTGGCGTTGACGTATAGTCCGCCGCTCACGTAGGATGGTCCGGAGTAGGTTATGGTCGTTGTTGGCGGGGAGCCGTCAGACATGTAGGTTAGGATGTTGTGCAGGAGCGTCTCTATGGTCCACATCATGGTTTCGCCGTAGCCTGCTGTTAGGCTTGTGATGTCGCAGGTGAGCCAGTCTTGATACTCCAAGAAGAGGTTCTCGAACTGGTTGGCTTCGCCCAGAACGAAGACCTTGGAGTCAACGTAGGGCAGTTCAGTTGTGGGTGACAATCCTGTTAGGTGTTCGTCTATAGCCATTACTGGACCCCACTCCCAACCTTCAAAATACTCCTCCTGCCAGGGGCTCCATCGGTAACCATAGCCTTCCTGCGTAGCCATCGAGAGCACTTGCACGCCGTCCTCGGACTGGTACTCGTACATGTCGATCTTGAAGCCCCATGATTGACCGTCTTGGCCCGTGCTCATTTTGATGTAAGTGGTGTTACCTGACACCCAGTTGGTCCATTGGGCTCCTGAGGAGGAATAGTAAGAGTTGATGAGTGTGTGGTTGTTGTCGTACACTTTTATATAGTCGTCATAGTATTCGAGGTCAATAGTAGTAAAGTGCACTCGTATTGCTTCTGCATCCGGCACTGTAATGTTCCACTCGTTCACGTAGTCGTTGGGGTATGGATGCGGTGACTCTATGTTTGTTAGGACGGCTGTTGTGCCCAGTTCTGGAATGTCAAGGAAGTATCCGCCCCAGTCTAGTGTACCTGAGGAGTATCCTGGGTAGCACCATCCTGCCATTGTGAAGTTCTCCACATCGTGGGTTATCCAGTGTGGAAAGTCCTCCATGTGGTCCTTTGTAACAGTCCAGTTGAATACGCCTGTGTCTGAGACCTCGATGTCTGCGCCTAAGAAGTTCAGGAGGTCATTGTAGGGATTCCAATCTTCATCTATCGGTGCGAGTTCGTCGGCGAATATCACAACGTTTCCCCCTGCCTTTAGTAGGAGGTCATAGATGTCTTGGAGATCGTAGTACACGTAGCCTGGACCGTACAGTCCAGAGTCGAGTGTGCTGATATAAACCGGTGAGAAGTCATAGTACAAGTCTAGGAGTTTGTTGTTGAATTCAAGTATGGCGTTGTATGGGGAGTATGTTTCCTCGAATTTTGAGGCAATTATCTGTTCATAGCGCCATGGCAACTCGTCTTCAAAGATTTCTTTAAGGTCGGTCTCCATGAAATACTCGTTCATTATCAATGAGTCGATGTCTAAGCCCCATTGAGCGGCTTTGACCCAGAGGTCGTAGTAGGCGTTCCAGAGGAACTTGTAGTCGTAGAGCCAGTCTGGCGGGTACTCCCCGTAATAGTATATGTACATCAGTGACCAGTATAGCATCCAGTAGTGTCCGAGGTCGTCATACAAGAGCTTGGCTAAGGGTTCCTTCACGTCAATGTTCACTTCCATGGAAGAAACGAGCGTCGTTCCATTGTACACTCCGACGCTTCCCGTGTAGACAACACCAGTATCAGCGTCTTCCGGTATGTTGACCTCTAGGTAGCCAAAAGCGTGACCAGTTGAGTTCAGCGCTGGGACTATGTATGGCGGGTACGGCTCGAGTAACGGTGACCAGTCGTAGTCGTATAGGGCGAGCCATATCCACCAGTCTGTCGGCTGCCACCATCCTATGTCCTTCAGGGTGAAGGTTATGTTGTCTCCTAGCGACTCCATCTCCTCACTAGTGTAGTTGTAGGTGTAGAAGTCCGCGATGTCGGTGACGTTGCCTTCTATGCGCATCGTGCCGTTGACAATGTCGCCACTCGTGACGAATGTCATGTTGAGGGCCTTCCAGTCACCGGGGTAGGCTGCAACAAAAGGCGACGTGTAGGAATCGTAGCTGTTTGGTTCTGTCAGGCTGAGTATCGGGTTGTCGCCGGTTCTGGCGTTCTTGGCGATCAAGTTTATAGCGCCGTTGTAGAACCACCACAACCATGGCCAGATGTTGTTGATGGGCCAATCGTCGCCGTAGGGCCAAGTGAAGTTCGCCCACAAACTGACTATTCCAACGATGTACGCCGTGTCGATGAGTAGGCTTCCACTGGTTATGTTCTCTGGCGGCACCGTGAAGGTGATTGTGGCGTTTTCATTTGGTTTGAGACCGCCTGTCGGAGACTTGGAAAGGGTCTTGTTAAACGTTAGCGTGCCAACAGAGTTGTAGACCATGAGTCGAGCGTAAACTGTGCTCTCTGTGGTGTTTCCGAAATTGCTGGCTGTAAGGTCTACAGTTGCGGATGTGCCGTTGACAACATAGAGTGGGTAAGTGATACCTAGTCCTATATCAGTTATGTCAACCGTGTATTGCTCGTCGAATATTGTGGGGTCTATGCCTGCAAACCAAGCGATTATGTTGAGGCCGAGTCGGAGATTGTCAGACACGTATGACGGATTAGTGAGATAAGTGTCGTCTAACACATCGTCATCGGATATCACAACAAGTTTGCCGTTACCACTAGTGAACACGTCGACGCCTGGGAGAACTGGGTCATAGGCAATGGTTGTCGCGCCGCTGCCTGTCACAAGACTTCCGATGGGTCCGCCAAAGTAAATCGTTTCCACCTCTGTTGTGATGGCGTGGTCGATTATGTTGGTTGAGTAGCCTCCGCCAACTATGTCTTGCCAGGTGATGCCGAAGGTTTTGGTGTAGTAGTTGTAGCCGCCGTATCCTCCCGTAGTTGTGTCGTCGGGCTTCGGTATCATTGTGAGCCAGTCGCCTGCGAAGAGGAGTTTGCCACCCCAATTCTTGACATAGTTGCTTATAGTTGAGTTGTTTAGCCAAGTTGGATATGGAGGAGTTGTTCCCTTTGTTTTGGGTTCTAGCATGAGGAACATGTCAAAGTTGGTTAAGTTAAAGCCAGGCAACCAATACACATCAGAGAAATAGTAGATACTGGCACCGTATGACTCAAGTATGTCGATGAACTCTGAGAACTTCCCATAGTTACAAATAATGTCTTCGACGAGTATGTCTAAGTCGGCAAAGTACGGGTAAGGCTCGTATTCAGGCGGAACGGCAGGAATGTTCTCTCGAGGCGACCCGATAGTGTTGGAGACTTTCTTAGCCTCGTTCATTTTGTCATAGGCGGTTTTTACGTTTAACCTGCCAAATCCCTGCACGTTGGGGTCTAAGCTCAAGTCAACAGCGCCTTTCAGTAACCCAGCTTTGACGGCTGCAGGTTTGGCTCCTGGAAACGCTTGTAACAGAAGCGCTGAGGCACCCGCTACGTGCGGGGCAGCCATGCTTGTGCCGCTATAGGTAACGTACATTCTTCCTTCTGGAGAGGTGTAGAAGGCGTTTGCAGCGGATATTCGATAACCAGGGGCAACTATGTCGGGTTTCATCTTCTGTGAGCCAGACGCGGTTGCGTAGGGGTCTAGGTATGGGAAGAAGCTGTTACCGAACACAGCCAGCGTTGTGGATGGACCACGGCTGCTCCACCAAGCAATCCTATCTAGTTTGGTTGTCGCGCCGACACAGATGACGCTGTCACTGTATCCCGCAGAGGCTATGCTGCCGAAGTCTGGACCCTCGTTGCCAGCAGAGATAGACACAACGACGCCGTTTTGAACCGCCCACTCAACCGTGTAGACAAATGGAAAGTCGTAAGGTGGATAGTCGTAGTGACCGCCGAAACTCGTGCTTATCACGTCAGCACCATGCAATACTGCCTGAACGTAGCCTTCCATCATCCAGCTTGTGTAGGCATATCCCCAATGGCTGATTTTGATGTTCATCAAGTAGGCGTCGGGCGCTACTCCCTTCTCAACTCCTGGCTCAAGCCAAATAGTCCTGTAAGTGCCGTTAGTTGGGTCATAGAAATAATCCGCTCCTCCAGTTCTCCCTGTACCAGCTGCGATGCTAGCCACATGAGTTCCGTGACCGTACACGTCTTCGGGTCCAACGTCGGGAACACCATTGAAATCTTCGTCAACGCTCACGTGCTCGAATATCACCTTGTTCTCGCCAGTGTCGGGGAAGTAGAAGTCTGGATGGTTTTTGTTTATGCCAGTGTCGGTTATGGCAATAACAACGCCTTCGCCCGTGAAGCCTAGGTCCCAGAGTTCTCGAGCGCCTATTAGCTCTGTTGTTTGGTTCAGGAGGAAGGGTGGCACGCCCTCGTATGGGCTCTCAAACTGTGCAACTGGGCTGTCTGCCATCTGTTCGTCGGTCATAACCTGCGTGTACAGTTTTCTGTCTAAGTAGACTCCTCTCACTCCAGGAATCCCAGCGATAGTCTCTATGAGCTTCATGTCCGCTGGAGCCTTCATAGACAAGAAAGGCAAGGCGCCCCAGAAGTCAGTGCGGATTCTAACCGAAGGAGGAACAGAGGCGATGACGCTTTCCTTTAGTGCCATGTCGTAGAAGACTATTATCTTTACGTCGCTGGCTCCACCCTGGATTTCAACCTTGATTCCAGGGTCGATCCGTTCTTTTGGCAGGTAGGACTGGAATTGCCTCAGCACGTCAGAGCTCCGTGAGTCTCCAGACTGCGTGCTTTGTTTGTTTTGGCTTGACTGTGTTCCTTCAGCCTCTGGAACAGCTGGTTCAACGCGTGAGACCGCTGCCGTCGGGGTTGCAATAGTCGCTGGAAGAATCAAAATCGAAATGAGAAGCAGCGAAATCAACAGTTTCTTGCCAATATTCATTTTTGCTCTTTCTCCTTTCTGTTGCGACAGCAGAGGACTAAATCTCGTTAGTCGTCTTTTCTGTCGCTTTCCGCAATTATCGTGGCTGCAACTATTTAAAATTTGCACGAATTTCCCAAGATTAACTATAACCTCGGTTCAGAGGTTATCTCATTAGATAATCATGTGTCTGTCAAAACTTGTGGAGGAAAGAAAATCCAGAGTCGAATTTTGTCAAGATTCTGCACTCAAATTTTGAAATGCGAGTTCGATTGGCAAAGGAGGTTCATTCTAGCCGTAGAAGGTAGACAAAAATGTGGAGAATGAAGGTCGAGCCTCTTTGGGTGTGTCGCTGCTCTTCTCAGGTGCGCTTCGTAAACGGGACAGGAGACCCTTGACCCTGTCACGGAATACAACCAGCACTACAACCACAGCAGCCAAGGAACCCGCTAAGACCAACAGATACCATGTTGTTGGCGGAGGCAATGCTCCACCTGGCTGGCCTCCTTCTTCAGGACCTGGAACGTACAAGACTCCCTTGCTTACTCTGAGCAGCACTTCTGGGTCGTTTGTTATTGGGTATCCGTCCCAGTTCTGGAACCCAACCGTCAGGAAGTACATCATGGCGGATATGTCGAAGCCCGTTGAAGATTTTCCTGCGTCGGATTGGTAGCTGGCTCTGAAGGCGCCGATGGGTGAAGTCTTACTCGTGACGTTGAGGGTTCGAATCACGTCGGTTGCGCTCGTTGGTTTGCCCCAATCATATGTACTCCCCAGCTTCACTGTGGCGAAGGTCGCGTTGGCTAGCCTCGAAGCCACACTGAACTGGGAGGACTCGGTGACGTTGTTGTTGTCCACGCTCTGACCGCTCTCGTCCATTACATCCCAAGCCAAGGCGCTCATGGCTGTTACGTAGTAGTTTGTGGCTAAGCTTCGGTTGAGCAGCACGTCGTTGCCCATGAGGTAGACCATGACGCCGCTGGCGTTCTGTTGCCTGCCATCGATTATGTTGGGGTCTAGCTCCCAGTTTCCTATATATTGGTCGATTTTCATCGAAGCCTCGTTGTTCAGCTCGGCGCCTTCTGTGGCGGTTGCATTGAAGTGGATTAAGAAGGACGCTCTGTCAACTGCTGATTCGGTTGGTCTGTTCATGAAGTTGGGAACGTTGAAGTCTGCTCCGAAGACGGGTCTGTCCCACCATCCCCACATGGATCTGTCTTCGCTGAAGGGGAACAGCGTTCCATTAATGCCGTCGAAAGAGACCCCGAAGGTTACTGTGGTGTTTTTAGAGACAATCATGCTGTCGGTGGCGTTCATGTTTCCGAAGGCTTCGCCCGGCGTGACAAATGTGATGTTTCCGATGTTCTTGGGCATGAAGAAGTGCGTCTGCTCTGTGTTGTTGAAGAGAGACAACCCGGCGAATTCGTATCTCAGTCCGATACCGGCTTCCTTAGTGGTGTCACCCTCAACCCAACTCGTTCTGTAGTCTTGCTGAGTTCCAAACCACAGCCACTCCCACTCATTTTTATTCTCAGTGATCCAGTCCCAGCCTTCTCTCTTGGCTTGATCCAAAACATCAGCCCAAGTTGAGTTCTTGACCATGTGGGCTATGTCCCAATAGCCAGGGTTGGGGCGCCCAGTTGCGCTGTCCAGCACCGTGGCGTTTATTTGTTGCATGGTTTCGGGGCTGACTATAGTCACGTTTGAGGCGTAGTACCAATAGTATGTTTCGTTCCATTCTGATGTCCAAGCCACGTGGAGTTTGCCCATCCACGCGCCTATGTGGATCTCGTCGCCTATTCTTGAAGAGTTTGGATCCCAGATGAGCTCGACCCACATGCGGTCCACTGTTTCGTTGCGCAGGTCAGATCCGCCGCGCACCCTTCTAACGAAGTATTGGTCGCTCGTGGTTGTCAAATCACCGTCTAAGTCGACCGCTCCTGTTTCCGGAACGGTGTCGAAGGCTCGAATTCCCCACATTCCCCACCTTGGCATGCCGACGATTATGTCGTTGATTGAGCGTAGAGTGTAGACGTTTAGGTCGGTCAACATCCAGCCGTAGACTTCGCCCCATATTGTGTGTCTCTTGTAGATGTTCATTGTGGCTAACTCGATTTCGGCAGACTGACCGTCAATAGTGACTTGGTAGGACGGCTTCCACTGGTGTTGCTCCTCCACTTCATATTTTGAGCCAGATAATTGTATGGTCTCGAAGCGTCTCCTTCGTATATCGGATCTCCAATAGCCGCTTTGTTCGAACAAGACAATCTCGTATGGGGTTCCGCCAAGAGTGACGCTTATTGAACGAGGATACCTGTAGAGGGCTTGTTCAATGCTCCATTCCCCGTCCCATCTGCCCACGACTGGGCTTGGGTCCAGCACGAAGTACCCCAGTCCGTTGACTGTGACGTTGTATCTCGGGTACATGTCGCTTAATTCTCCGGCGGACTGGAAGACACTTCGACGAACTTGTTCAGAGAGGTCCCACCAGTCGTTCACGAGCATTAGATCTAGTCGGTTGAGGTTAGACGCATTTATCACGTAGTATCCTGTGAGGTCGTGTAGCACGGCGTCTGAGGTTGAGTTCATCAGAACCCATGATGTGCGGTCGGGGTTTATCACCGGCGCTTGATAGATTGTTGGAGTTAATATCCTATATTGGATCTGGTACTGGTCGAATTCCAAGGGGTCCGCTATGTTGTAGATGGTTCCGGCGTCTGTGAGGTTGTAGTAGGTTACTACTTGTCTGAAGAAGTATCTCCTTCCATCGATTGTGGTTACGTATATCTGCATGTCGAAGTTCCAGTGAATGTTGAAGCTCGTGCCGTTTTTCATTATTAGATATTGATCGGGCATTCCTCCTTGTGGCTGCCTTGTTGTCACGTCAACTTTGATTGTGTTGTTCAGATAGACGCGGTATCCGCCTTCAACCACACGGGCTGTCTTGTTACCAGCCACAGGGTCGTCGTATATGAATTTCCACTGTTTCTGATCTCCCCAGTGGTCACCCATCCAACCGAAGTTGCTGTAGCTGTAGATGCGGTTTTCCTCAATAGTTGTGAAGTATTGCACCCAGTGACTGCTGTTCCACGGAGCCTGAGTGGAGGGAATATACGCTCCATTCGGAGACCACCTTCCATCAAACCAGCCAGGGTTGTAGTGGGTGCCCGGACCCCGAGGAGTGCCGAACACCTTGAAGGCTGTTCCAACAGAAACTTCCGTGCCGTTCTCAAAGAAAACGCCTGTGTGCCCCGGATTGTACGGCAATTCGGGAATCGTTATGTTGAAGACGTTTACTGTGTCAAAGATTTCCTGAGGCTGCCAACTGTACGGTACTAGTCTTGTATAGTTTGTTCCTGGCACTGGAACGTGGATTTCTTCCAGCCAGTTCGCTGGGTTTCTGTCCCAGGTGAAGTAGACTTTGGTTCCGTTTAGGGTTTGAATGTAGTTCGTGTAGTAGGTCTGACCCGTCTTGTTGTCGTAGGTGGTTTCCCAGCGGTCATATGGGTCGGTTGTGTAGTATTGTTTGTCGCCTATCTGAACCTTCCACACGATTATGTACATTTCAGAGTGAAGATCGTATCTCGTACCGTCCGTAGTTTGGATGTAGAGGGTTGCGTTCTCTCGGTCGTAGCCGTATCTGTTGTGTTCGCTCCAAGTGTGTCCCATTGGATCGTAGCCAGTCGTCGAAGTCAACGATCCAGACGAAGAGAACTGCCCAGACCGATCAGAAAAGGCGCCGTAGTGCAGTATCCAGCCGTTCTGAACTATGTTCCAATATTCTTCCCCGTTTATCTGCGCGTAGTAGTAGCCCACGTCTACGGCGGGGATTGTAACAGGAACCCGTTCTCCGTCGACAACTATGTAATAGCCGTTCTTGTCTTCGCTTGGGTAGAGAACGTATTTAGTGCCGTTTATGGTCACAGACTTGGTTGTTCGCAGCTTGCGATCTTCAGACTCTACACCTTCCAGTTCCCACCACGACGTAGCCATAGCTCCGGGATAGGGCAGTTCGTGCTTTGTTCCGCCCTCGACTCCTAGGTCCGTGTAGTAAAATCTCTGCACGTAACCCTCCCACCCGCCGCCCCGAATCATTAGTGATGAGCCTTCAAAGGTGCCACTGTAATATTCTGTGGGCCAGCTGACTAGGTATCTCAAGCCATTTATGACCACGATGCGCTGGTCGTCGGGGACGGACCATGGGTCTTCGTGGATTATGCGCGTTCCGTTTTTCATCACTAGGTAGTATCCAGTGCCGTCTGGAAGGTTCTGCCACCAGCCCGGTTCTCGGAGCAAGACGACTGTTTGGTTCAGCGTTACGCCGCGTCCAATGTAATCCACCATTAATGTAGTTGCTTCTTCAGTGTAGAGGGTGTCTGACAGCTCCCAGCGGTACGTGGTCCAGTTGTAGTTTTGGGTTTCGAACCCCTCGTTTCTGTAGATTCTCGTGCCGTTGAGGAGTTCATAGAAGTATGGCGCTACGTCACGCTGCTGAGCGGGGTCCCAGAAACGTCTCGACCAGTCTTGAACGGCGCGATCCATGAACGTGTTGAAAACTGTTGCGTTGGGTACTGGCATGATTTCTCCTTCAACTACTGCGTATGCGCCCGTGCAGTTCAGCTGTATTGTTCGAATCAGCGCTCGGTAGCCCTCTTTTACATAGATTTTGGTTCCGTTTAGCAGTTCGTAGTATCTGGGTTGCGTTCCGAGTCGTGGGTCGTATTGGTCATAGAACAGAAGCTGCCTCCATTCTTCTTGTCTCCACGAGTCATACTGCGTGCGCACTCGGATTGGCAGATCAACGCCGCCTATAGTAATGTAGGGTGTCTGTTCGAGTTTGTACTTTCTGCCATTGTACATTGTGTAGAGCGGAGTTGACGGCTTTGTCATGTACCAAGCCTGGTTGTCGGTTGCTGTTCCGTTGACGTAGTAGATTGGTTCTGAAGTCCACTCGGTCACCGTGTGTTCGTCCCAGCCCTTGGTCCAATCTCTTCCGTAGGTCATGTTCTTGAAAACCACGTTCCACCAGTAGTTGCTCTGAGGAGCGCTCGGCGAGAAGGTGACGTTCATGTTAACAGTGACTAAACCTTGGACAAGGGAGATGTTAGCCGAGTTGAGTGAGGCATAGCTCGAGGGTGTTTTGAAAGCCGGGTCTTCATCGCTTACCCATGTTCTCTGTCTGTCCATCCAAATGTTTGGCGAGTTGGGATCGAGCGCGTATTCGGTTTGGTTTAGGCTGAGATACTCCCAGTGCCAATCAGTCAGGGTCGTTTCGTTCCATATTAGGTGTGGGCTTTCAACCCAGTCCCATTGTCCTGTGGTTGAGTTGTATTCCATGTGCCAGTCAGTCACGTTGACCAGAGCCCATCCTCGATGGGAACCGTAAACGTAGGCGTTTTTGCCTGTTCGGTTGTAGGTGACTGAATTAATGGTGTTGGTTGTCAAATCCTTTATGAGTCGAATCTCCACGTCAGACCAGTAGCTCTCGTTGGCTGAGTCCCATCTTCCCCCGCCAGTGCGGAAGACAACGCCGACGCCGTCGATGTCTCTGTATTTGACGGCGGCTCCCTGTAGTTCACTCTTGATTATGAAGAATTCGCCCGGGTTTATCTGGAACATCCATCCTTTGACTAGGCGTCCGTGGCTGTCGATTATTGTTGTGATGGCTGTCAGTTGATCAACCGCAATTTCGAAGGCGGAGGCTCCAAGAGCCTCCCAGTTTGCCCACATCTGTCCATATTTGCCATAAACTGAAGCTGAAAGTCCATACCTGCCTTGCTTGTCTCTCTCAGAGTAGGTGGAGTTCGAGAACGCGCCTACGAATTCTATGACGAATCTGTTTGGCGCAACCTTCTGCCAACTACAGTCACTTAGCGAGAGATTGTAGAATCTCGTGGTTGGGTCTGAGGTATTAAGAGGATACAGAAACGTGAATTCTCGGTCTCTCCGTAATTCTGGGTCATAACCCCAGTAGGAGTAGCCCTGCTTTACCGTGAACGTGTGGTTCGAGTGGTCATAGACTAGATACATTCTTTCGTTGGCGAAAAACGTCTCATTTACGAATCTCTGCTCTCCGGTTTCTGGGTCCCAGTATTGTCGGGTTATGTTGACCCTGTGATCGTGAGATACATGTGTCCAGCGCTCCTCTAGGTGTGGCCCGAAGACTTGGGTTACTTTTGTCACTAACACGGTGCTGTTCCAGTAGTAGGTGCCCGATGTCTCGTTGTATATCCAGCCACCTCTTTCGGTTATGGATTTCTGATACCATCCAGTGACGTTCACGAATGTCCTTACGTTCCAGTCGAGGTCTAAGCCCACTGTTATGTTTTCAAGCTGTGAAGAGGTTACGTTGAATCGCATCTTCCAGGGTGCACCTTTTGAGACTGAGTAGACTGGTCTGTTTTCCATGTCGAGTTTTTCAAAGGTCCAGAAGTCTTGGAATCCTCCGTAATTGAAGCCTGGTCTGCCCACTGCTATCATGCGGTTGGGCGATGTCTTGCCTGACCACGCTTGGTAGCCGAAGTCTATCCATTGGTCGGATGAGTCTGTAACCTCCAAGTTTACCCAGTAGGGTCCGATTGGCGTACTTGTTGCGTTAAAAGAGCCCACTATCTCTATAGTCCACGCCTCGCTGGTTTCGGTGGATTTGCTGGAGTTTCGGTTGAAATTGTAGAAGGTGAGCTGTCGAGTTTGTTCTGGCGGTTGGGGTGGCTTACCCATTGGCGCCGTGACTTCGCTTTGGTTGAAGACGAAGCTTTCCACGTGCCACGTGTTGGATTCGTTCCAGTATCTTGTAAGCATCTGGTTTACGTATACCATCTTGCAGTTGGCGTTGCCAGTTACTGTTCCGTTTTGTGACCGTATTTCGGTGTGCCACTGTAAGCCCGCTCTCCCGAGGGTGTTGTTTCCCGTGAATATGGTTTTCTGGACTATGATAACAATTTTGAAGGGTTCGCCTAGTGAGATGCAGTTTGCGTCGGTTACTTCCGTCCCGTTTTGGAGGTATATGGCGAATCTCGGGTAGGGTCCGAATTCCCAGGCTTGGTTCGTCCAGCTCCAGTTTTCTTGCGTGGTGTTTTGTTGTTTGCTCCATGAGATCATGGTTCCATTGAATTGTGTTTCTTTGGGTGGCGGAGGCTCTGGTCCCTGTGCTGTGATGTGGGTTGTCCAGATGTTTGGGAGTATGATTAGGGTTAGAATTAACAGAGTTAGGTATGTGGGTTTGTTGTGTTTCATTTTGTTTCCTCGGAAGCTCTTTCATTGTTGTTGGAATAGAAGATATGCCTAAAAGCATATAATGTTTGTGTAGTAGGCATATTGATACGCGTTCTCTCAGAAACCGAATATCACAGAGAACGAACACCACTGTTGAACAAACAACACTTAAAGATGGTCGAAATGATGAAAAGAGAGTGTGTGCGGCTAGATTTCCTTGGCTGGAACGGCGATAAGGGTTTCCATCGTGTAGTGGGTTGCGAATCCGGTCTGCATGACGAATTTCATTGCTGCGGTTTCGTTTGCGGCTTCGAATACGAGTATGCCGTCGTATCTTCCGAAGGTGAAGTACACGTCTTTGAGTGTGATGCCCTTTGGGGCTTTCAGGGCTTTGAGGTACTTGATGGCTTCGTCTCCCTTTCCCTTGGGCTGCATGAGGGTGACAAACAACATTTCTGGAATCCTCGATTAGCATGATATTGCCTTTCTGAACTTAAGGTTTGAGTTTCTGGGAAAGAAAAAATTCTGGGTGTAGGCTAGAGGGGGGTCTAATATGAGTGCCGAACTGTTGGAGATTCTGGTTGCTTTGGCGAAACAGCGTCTGAGACGGGTTGCTTTCGGAGTGCGCAAAATCACACGAAAGAGCAGGAGTAAACTGTGTACATGTTTATCCTTGCATGAGTGTTTTATGGGTTGTTGGATTTCGTTGGCTAGGGCAGAACAGAGATAGTCAAGAACGCAGCTAATCTCATCACCACCAGAAGCGCTAGGTCAACCTTACACACATACGCAAAACACATCTTCACTCAACATCATCAACATTCTTAACATGGCCCCTCTCTCTAGGTAGGTAGTCTCACACACGCCACGTGCCGTAGAAACTGTTTTTATCCAACTCCTCCAAAACTATACAGTGAGTTAAATAGACAATGCCTGAAGAAATCATCGGACACGGCACATGGTACGATAAAACCGCGCTCCAAATCATCGAAAGAGAGCAGAAACTAGGCAGAAGACTCGACCTCATCCGAACCGAGATGGGAGTCAGTGCCTCAGGCATCCCCCACATCGGCAACCTAAGCGACGCCATAAGGTCCTACGCCATAACCGTAGCCCTCCAAGCACAAAACTATCGCTCTGAGATGATAGCGTTCGCCGACGACAAAGACGGACTGCGCAAGGTGCCCCCAGGACTGCCAAAGACACTGAACAAATACCTAGGTTATCCCGTAACGTCTATCCCAGACCCGCACAAGTGCCACGAGAGCTTCGGCGAACACGCCACATCCCTGATGCTCGAGTCCTTCGACAGGTGTGGAGTCAACTACACCTTCACGTCAGCCACAGAAGTCTACAAACGCGGGCTCCTAAACGACGAAATCAGAACCCTCCTACTAAACGCCAAACGCGTGGGCGAAATCATCAGAGAGGAGGTCGGGCAGGAGAAGTTCGAGGAGGCGCTGCCCTACTTCGCCATCTGCGGCAACTGCGGCAGAATCTACACCACAAAAGCCCACGAGTTCGTGCCAGAAGAAAACAAGATCCTCTACGCCTGCGAAGGAATGGAGATCAAGGGACAGTGGTTCAAGGGCTGCGGACACAAGGGCGAAGCCGATGTCACGAGGGCAGAGGGAAAACTGGTCTGGAAGGTGGAGTTCGCCGCACGGTGGAGAGCTCTCGACATCAGGTTCGAAGCCTACGGAAAAGACATAGCGGACTCCGTGAGAGTCAACGACCGAATATGCCAAGAAATCCTGAGTTGGCCACCCCCGCACCACGCTCGATACGAGCTGTTCCTGGCAAAGGGTGGAGGAAGACTCTCCAAGTCGGCTGGAGTTGTGCTCTCTCCGCAGAATTGGCTCCAGTACGGCTCGCCCCAGTCTCTGATCCTGCTCATGCTGAAGCGTTTTGTGGGAGCCCGCCCCATCTCGGTCTCAGACATACCTCAGTACATGAACGAGTTCGACGAGTTGGAGGACGTCTACTTCGGAAAGAAAACGATTTCAGACAAGAGGGAGCTCGCCAAGCTGAGCGGACTCTACAAGTACTGCTGGTGGCTGAACCCACCCAAGCAACCCAACGTCCACGTGCCCTATAACCTACTCGTCTACCTAGCCAAGGTAGCGCCGAAGAAGGCGGAGAGAGACTACATTCTGCAGAAGCTTCGAGAATACGGCTACACCCGAGACGAGGCGCCGCCCGATCTGCAACAGAGAATCCAATACGCGCTCAACTGGACGAGAGACTTCAAGGAGATAAAGGAGACAACGGTGAAACTCACCAAGGGAGAGGAAAAGGCTACACGAGAACTCATCGACACCCTCCGAATCGAAAGAGACGAAAACCAAGTTCAAACCGCCATCTTCGACATCGCAAGAAAGCACGGTATCCCGCCCAACCAATTCTTCAAGGCACTCTACACCATACTGCTGGGAACGCCCGCGGGTCCGAGACTCGGACCCTACATCGTAGCCATGGGAAGACAAAGCGTGATTGAAGCATTAGAAAGAGCCACGGCTACACAGAAGGGGAAGTCTCGTGAAAATAGAGAACATAACTGATGAAAAGCTTGACTATGTTTCTGCGCTTTGCCTTGATCCAGGTGTAAGTCAACGAAGAAGGGAAGCCATGCGAGATGCAATGGCGGATCGAATTCGCTGGATCGGAAAGATGATGAGAAATGGGCTTGAGATATCGGTAGCCTTTGAGAAGCCGCGACGTGAAAAGCTTGATAGTCTTTTGGCTGTGCATGGACGGGTTCCAAAAGGATTATTGGAAAGTGTGCCCATCGAATTTGCGCCCGAACCCGTGAAGGGTGAGAGCCAACTTTTCATCGATTGCATTTGGGTTCTGCCACCTTTCTGGCACAAGGGAGTAGCAAAGTGTCTTATGAAATCGTTTATTGAGAGAGCAAGACCTTTCGGGGGAGCAAGTGTACTCGCGTATGATGGTGATAGGTGGTTTGATTACTCTTTAAAATACATGCCTGTGAGCTTCTTTAACAAGTTCGGGTTTGAAGAAGTCGCCAGAGATGGAAGTCGCATTCTTCTTTTCCTCGACTTAGGCGCTGGCAAGCCGCCAAAATTTATCTATCCGAGAACCGAGCCGCTTCGCAAAGAAGAAAAAATATTTTTGGATGTGCTGTACAACAGCCAGTGCCCATGGTACAAGTGGATGGTTGATGACATTCTTAGAAACACAAGGAAGTATCCACAGATTGCCCTTAACACTGTTAGCACCGACGACAGAAAGATTATCGAAGAATTCGGCATGTCTCGAGGAGTTCGGATAAACGGAAACCCAGTTATCTGCAGAATGGCGTCATGGAAACAAGTAAAAACTGAAGTTGAAAGAATCCTCAAAGAACTTCACTAAAAACCTTTTATTACAACCCTCATGATTGTTGTGTTCTGACGAAAGGGCCCGTAGTCTAGTCTGGATTAGGACGCTGGCCTGCGGAGCCGGAGATCTGGGGTTCAAATCCCCGCGGGCCCGCCAGTTCGTTTTGGACAAAGCATTTAGGTTTTCAAGCGTTAGATAGATGCTCTCTGGATGGTGAAAGCCGTGCGGATTTCGAGGAGGCGTTTGGCTGGGATGATTGACCACACGCTGATTAAGCCCACAGCGACTAAGGATGAGGTCATCAGGTTGTGCTGGGAGGCGGAGAGGTATGGTTTTTGTTGCGCCGTTGTGAACCCCACTTATGTTTCTTTGGCTGGGCGCGTGCTCGAGGCAACGGATGTTAAGGTCTGTTCCACTGTTGGGTTTCCGATCGGCGCCACTCTGCCCTCGGTGAAGGCGTTTGAGGCTGCGAAGGTTGTTGAGGAGGGGGCTGAGGAAATCGACATGGTCTTGAACATCGGCGCGTTGAAGTCTAAGGACTATGAAGCTGTCAGAAGAGACATTGAGGCTGTGGTCGGCGTTAAACGGACTTACAAAAAAGTGGTGGTCAAGGTCATCATCGAAACTGGGCTCCTAACCGACGAAGAAAAGGTGGTCGCCTGTGAGCTTGCGAAGAGGGCTGGAGCCGACTTTGTGAAGACCTCGACGGGTCTTTTAGCCCGAGGGGCAACCGTGGAAGACGTCAAGTTGATGCGCAGAGCTGTCGGCAAAAACGTGGGTGTCAAGGCTTCCGGGGGCATAGGGATTCTCAAGGACGCCTTAGCCATGATAGAGGCTGGGGCTAACCGCATAGGAACGAGCAATGGGGTGACCATCATAGAAGAGGCGCCAGAATAGATTGTAAGTGGCTGTGCGCGCGTGTGTGTGAGACTACCTACCTAGAGAGAGGGGCCATGTTAAGAGAATGTTGCTCTGGAGTTTGGAGATAGAAAACAATTTCTGAGGGTAGGCTAGAGGGGGTCTGGGGCTATTCCGCGTCGGCTTCTGCTTTCACCGTTACCCGTGGCTTTTGTGCTTTGTACAAAGCTACGGTACCAAACATCGTCATGAATCTGGCTATCTCCTCAACCTGCTCAAAACCAACATTACGCAATATCTCAGGCAACAAACCTTTCACGTTATCTGAAGTTTCTTCAAGATGCCCGATGAACAGCGATATTAAGTGCATGAGAGTGTTTTGTGGTTTTCCAAAGTCTGCGATGTGCAACTCCCCTCCGGGTTTGAGAACCCGAAACACCTCTTTTAATGTGAGAGCCTTGTTTTCTCGGGTGAGATGATGAAAAACCATGCTGGACATAACGCGGTCAAAAGAGTTGTCAGGGTACGGCAGTTTAAAGACCATTCCATAATCCAGAACAATGTCCAGATCCGCCTTCGTGACTTTTGATCTGGCAATGTCGAGAATTTTCGGGTCGCCGTCAAGCCCTACGACTTCAGCTTCGGGGTGAGTTTTCTTTACAAGGATGGTGAGAGTCGCTGTGCCACACCCGATGTCAAGCACTCTATGGCCTTTCTTGATCCTCGCCTGCTCCATTAGGCGGGGCTTGAAAGTTGACTCACGCATAGCCCACTGCATCACGAAATCATAAAGTGGAGCCAAAAAACCATAACCGAATGCTGGAATGTACGCAGTTCTTTCGGATTCGTGTTCCTGTCTCTTCACTCTTGTAATTGTCCTCTTTTCCATTGTCTGTTTCCTCCACAAACTTGTTCAACTTTTCTTCCGCTCTCATGTTCATGCACAGATTTATCATCTCTCGAACTTTAGCAGCATGAGTGATGTTCCATGTGTTCGCCGTGTTCACCAGCGTATTTCATCGGGTTCTTGTCGAAAGTTGTCTTGCACATTTGGCTGCAGAAGTAGTAGGTTTTGCCCATGTGCTCTGACTTGTACTTTGCTGTCTTTTCGTCTACGCTCATGCCACATATTGGATCCCTAACCATGTTCGTTTTTCACCTCCTCGTCTCTTCTTTTATGCTTCGAGCTTGAGCAGCTTTAGTGTGGCTGAGTTGCTGACCACGAAGAGTGAGCTGAAAGCCATGGCGCCTGCGGCTATTATGGGGGTGAGCATCCCCATCGCGGCTATTGGAATCGAAACCGTGTTGTATACGAAAGCCCAGAAGAGATTCTGTTTGATCTTCCTCATGGTTGCCTTGCTGAGCATGATTCCTCTGGCTACGTCGCGGAGGTCGTCTTTGATTAGGATTATGCCTCCTGTTTCTTTGGCTATGTCTGTTCCGCTGCCTATGGCTATGCCGACGTTGGCTTGGGCGAGGGCTGGGGCGTCGTTGACTCCGTCGCCCACCATGGCGACCACCTTGCCCTGACTCTGCAACCCCTTTATCACATTGACTTTCTCCCACGGCAAGACATTTGCAATAACTTTGTCGATGCCCAGTTGGTTGGCTATTGCCTCTGCTGTTCGCTCGTTGTCACCCGTGAGCATCGCCACCTCGAGTCCCATGTCCTTGAACTTCTTTATGGCTTCAGCCGCGCTGTCTTTGGGCGTGTCCATAGCCGCTATGATTCCTGCGATTTCACCGTCTAAAGCAAGGAGCATTGCTGTTTTGCCTTGTTCTTCGAGTTTTGCCAATTTGGACTCTGTCAGTCTTCTAATCTTTACTTTGTTGTCCTTCATGAGTTTGCGATTTCCGAAGAGAATCACATGACCCCTAAGGGTTGCTTTGACTCCGTGCCCTGGGATGGCTTCAAACGATTCGGCGTCTGAGACATCTAAGCCAGCCTCTGTTGCTGCTTTTACGACGGCTTCGGCTAAGGGGTGTTCTGAGCCTTTCTCTGCGACAGCGGCTAGTTCAAGCACTTCTTTTTCGCTGTGACCTTGAAACGTTAGTATGTCGGTGGCTGAGGGTTCACCTCTTGTGAGGGTTCCTGTCTTGTCAAGTACGATTGTGTTTAGTTTCCTCACGTTTTCGACGTATTCGCCGCCTCTGAGCAGCACTCCGTATTCGGCTCCCTTGCCAACGCCAGCCAAAATAGCCGTTGGTGTCGCTATTCCTAGGGCGCACGGACAAGCGATGAGCAGTATGGCTAAGAGCACGAGGAAAGCAGTAGAAAAGCCCGTGGTGAAGAACCAGAAAACGAAGGCTATTCCAGCAACAGTGAAGACGGCTGGGACAAAATACCCGACAACGCGGTCTGCCAGCTTCTGAACGGGTGCGCTCGAAGCCTGCGCTTCCTCAACCAAGTGAACTATCTGCATGAGCGCTGTGTCTTCGCCCACCTTAGTGGCTTTGACCTTCAGCAACCCCGTTTTGTTGATGGTGGCGCCGATAACCTCGCTTCCGGCGTTCTTCTCAACCGGAATGCTTTCGCCCGTGATTATTTTCTCGTCCACAGAAGAGTAACCGGATATGACAACGCCGTCCGTGGGAATCCTCTCGCCAGGCTTGACTATTATTATGTCACCGACTTGCACTTCATCCAGCGGAACCTCTACTTCACTTCCGTTCTTCAAAACTCTGGCAATGGTTGGCTGAAGCTCAAGCAGTTTCCTGATAGCCGCGGCGGACTTCCTCCTAATGGTTTCTTCTATAAACTTGCCCAACAAAACAAACGCAAGGATTGCTATAGCGATTTCTAAGTACCCATATCCCTCCGAGCCGAGGGCGGGAAAGAACGTGCTAACAACTCCGTAGCCCCATCCAGCGAGGACGCCAGTCGTAATGAGTACGTCCATGTTTATAGCCCGATTTTTGAGAGCCTTATAGGCTCCTTGATGAATACCCCAGCCAGCTATCCACACCACAGGTGTAGAGACAACAAAAAGCGCTAAGTCGAGAGCGGAGATGCCAACTATCTTTAAGGTCATTATCGCAACTGTTAAACCAAGCAAAGCCGTGACGCGCAAGGCGGCAACACTCACTACACCTAGAAGCGCTATGGTCACTCGGCGTCTCATAGCTCTCAGTTCTTGCTCTGGTTGTTCGTATGTTCGTGCGCAGGTTTCGCTGCAGAAGTAGTAGGTTCGGTCTCCTATCTTTCTCTTTATGGATTTGTCGGCGTCTACCACCATGCCGCAAACGGGGTCTCTCGGCAACTTGGGTTCACTTCCTATATTGCTCTTCAAGTAGATTATTTGACGAATATCTCAGATATAAATGTATCTAATTCAGATATATCTTTTGAGATAATATTTATATCCACGCCAACCCCATATATCCCTTGAAGAAGGAAGACGCACAATGCCCAAAACCGACAAGCCTGATGAAGACTTCGACGAGTTCGTCTCAGACTTCTCCCGCTTCTACATACTCACCCTCCTCTACGAGGGACCGAGCCACGGCTACAGCATCATAAACAGATTCAAGAAAAGAATAGGAAAAGAAATCAGCCCCAGCCTAGTCTACCCGTTTCTACAGCAACTCGAAGAGAGGGGCTTGGTGAAACACACCATAAAGCCTGTGGGCGAGAAAGAAAAGAAAGTGTTTGAACTCACGAAAGAAGGGAAAGAACTCTGCACTCGACTGTTCAAACGCTTCGCCGGCTTAATCTCAATCGCCATAGAACCCAGCCTAGAAGTCTGCGCCCACTGCGGCTGCAAAGTGTACGAGGGCGGCTACAGAGAGGTAATAAACGGAAAGGAAACGACCTTTTGTTGCCCACACTGCGCGAACTCCTACAAGCAAGAATTGTCGGGTGTGAGGGGTCGCCCGTCTTATAAAAAGAAAAAAGCAAGGGTGCAATAAAAAATGGTGAAAGACCCTGTGTGCGGAATGGAAGTCAACGAGGAGACCGCTCAAAACAAGTCAATACACGTGGGAAACGTCTACCATTTCTGCTCTGCCACGTGCAAGACAGAGTTCGACAAGAACCCAGAAAAATACGCTAAGAGAGAAACAATGGGGCGTCATGCGAGTCATTATGGCGGCTACTGCGGGGCCAGCGGATGTGGCGCCCCCGCTGGAGGAATAGCATGGTACTTCTACCTTGGGCTGATCATCCTGTTGCTTCTGTTACTACTTGCTCTTCGCTGAAGAGTCGCGAGTCTTGGATAATAAGGCGTTTGCGAAACCATTTTTAACCCGATGAGATTCGGTATTGGACGAACAGGGTGGCGAAGATTGAAACACGACTTAGACACAGCCATAAAAAAGGCGGTGGATTTTCATGGACATCTGGGTCCCTTCCTCGTGGTAGGAGTTCGCATGGGAATAATTGGACTCCAGAAGTTAGAAGCGAACCCAGGTGACGCTGCACTGCGCGCCACCGTGTCTCTGGAGCCCTCTGTTCCCTTCTCATGCGTTATAGACGGAATCCAAGTGACAACTAGATGCACCGTTGGAAACGGCAGGCTGAAATTAAGAAACTCGCCGAAGGAAATGTCAACTGCGCTTGAGATTTCGAGTGGAAAGCGAGTGACAGTAGCACTTAACCCAGCCAAGTTGGCAGAGTTAAGAAGGGCAACACAGAGAACGGTGGCGCCTGAGAAGTTGGAGGAAATTGCTCGAGTTGTTGCCTCAATGCCCGAGAAAGAACTGTTCATAGTTAAGAAGTGATGCTCTATTTCTTTAATCTCAAAGTTGATGGAAAGTGCGGGAAGACCTTAAGCTCGCCAGAGAGAGGTTGGAACAGAAGAATCTAACTCTGGTAGTCGTTAAAAGAAGTAAGGTAATTCTTGAAACCAGTGCTCACGGCATTAGAGGCTTACTGGAGGCTATAGAAAGGCTCAAAGGAAAAATGAGAGGGTCCTCAGTCGCGGACAAAGTAGTTGGAAGGGCTGCAGCCCTGCTCTGCGTCTACTCGGGGGTCGCTGCGGTTTTTGCCACGATTGCGAGCCATGAAGGAATCGAAGTGTTGCTGGAGAATCATGTGTCCCTCGAATTTGACCACAGTGTCCCTCATATCATGGATTCTAAGGGAACGGGCGTCTGCCCTTTTGAGAAGTTGGCGTCGACTTTTTCGAGTCCCAAAGAAGCCTACAAAGGATTGAGGGCTGCCTGCGGCTGAGAAGCCTTATATGATTGCTGCTGCCTCATGAAGCAACACCAAGCGTGAGAGATGGTTCGCGCATGTGCGAGTTCACCGTGCAAAAGGAAGGCAAGACCGTGTTCAAAGACGTCATCTACGCTAAGGCAGACGGAAATAAAGTGACTGTCAGAGACGTGTTAGGGATTTCCAAGGTGTTCGAAGACTGCAGAATATCGGAGATAGACGTGCACTCCGAACGCCTAACCTTGTCGCCGATCAAAGAGTAAGAAACTCAGGGTACCAAATTGAAGATTGCGGTTTCGGGCAAGGGCGGAGTCGGCAAAACCCTGATTGCGGGTGTCTTAGCGGAATTCTTGGCGAGAAAAGGATTCAGAGTCTTGGCCATCGACGCCGACCCGACTCCTAACTTGGCTCTGACACTGGGCATTCCCGTGGAGGAAGCGAATGAGATAGTTCCGATTTCAGAAAACAACCAGTTGATAGAAGAGAAAACCCAAACCGGAGTGAGCGGAGTTTACAACCTATCTTTCACAGTCGAAGACATCATCGAACGATTCAGCGTGAAATCTCCCTACAACGTGAACCTGCTCGTCATGGGAACCGTTAGGTCTGCCGGAGCCGGGTGCATGTGCCCAGCCAACACAGTAGTCCGCGCCTTGCTTCATCACCTACTTGTGAAAAGAGACGAAGCTGTGATCATAGACATGGAAGCCGGCTTAGAGCACATGGGAAGAGGAACAGCCCAACACGTGGAGACGATGCTCGCTGTCACGGACCCTAGCCTCAAGTCGATGGAAACCGCGAAAAAACTGTGGCAGCTGGCTGCGGAAGCTGGAATCAAAAGGGTGTTCCTGATTGGAAACAAAGTGTCAAACACAGGTGAGGGCGCCCTAATCGAGAAGTTTGCAGCCAATAACAACATTTTTTTGTTGGGGCTAATTCCCTACGACGAAGAAGTCTTTAAAGCCGATGTGCAAGGGGAAACGCCACTAAGACACGCGAGGGCTTCAGAAGGCGTGGTCGTCATTCGGAGAATCGGAGAGAAACTGCTCAGCCTATAGTGACCTAGCTTCCTCAGGCAACATTTTTTTGTGGAAGCCCTCTCTCAGCGCCGACCTAACTATGTCCCGAATGCACTCGCCCCTGCTGGAATAAACTCCAGCCTCGATGAGTTGGTCGATGATTTCGACGCACCGCTTGGGTAGGCGAATGGTGAACGCTACGGACCTTTCGCCTTTTCGATAACTCAATTCGAACCACTTTGAAACCAAATTGTGTCAAAAAGGATATTAGATTTACTGAAAAGGTGCGCTTGGTGACAACTTGAGCATGAACATGCAACAAAATCAGCTCACAACCGCCGCATTGTCGAGCGCATTGAAAGAGTTCAAGGGAATAACGCGCAAATCCGCTCTCGGCGAGCTTCTGCCCATCCTTGGAGAACACGTTTACGATGACGCCGGTGTGCTAGAGGTGGCTGGCGTCAAAATTGTGGTTTCAGCCGACGGCATCGTTGAGGGCTTAGTCAGAGACGACCCGTGGCTCGCCGGCTTCTACTCTGTGATCGTGAACGTGAACGACGTTGTTGCCAAGGGCGCCCGCCCCCTCGGATACGCACACATCCTCTCATCAAATTCCTCAAGCGTCCGCCGTCAAATCGTCAATGGAATAAAACATGGCATAGACAAGTATCGCTTGAAATTCTTGAAGGGGCACACACACCCCGACACTTCTTACGAGGCGATTGACGCCGCAGTTGTAGGCGTCGCATGCAATATTCTTTCAAGCGCCACGGCAAAGGTCGGAGACAGCCTCATAGTTGCTGTAGACCTTGACGGAGACTTCGGCTTAAAAAGCTGGGTGAAGACCTTTGATTCCGTTCTCTTCAAAACCAGCGAGCAGGTGTTAACCCGCTTGGAATCCATTGTTCAAATAGCGGATGAGAGATTGGCGCACGCGTGCAGAGACGTGAGCGGACCTGGCGTTATCGGAACGATTGGGATGCTTTGTGAATCGAGCCATGTGGGGGCATTGATAAACATAGAAGCCATACCCAAGCCTGAAAACCTCAGTTTGCAAGAGTGGCTCATTACCTACCCCTCCACGGGTTTTGTGCTCACAACCGACAGACCCGAGGAATGCGTCGAATTGTTGGGGAGTCATGAGTTAACTGCAAACGTTGTTGGAACAACCACAGAAACCAAAACTATTCAAATCTGTTACCGAGGTCAAACAGAGACCTTCATGAACTTGGAGGAAGAATCGATCTTCGGGTTTAAGCAACGAATGTTTAGGAAAACTATTGCGAGCGAGAGTGAAGTGGAAGAGTTGTCTGTGGAGGATGCTCCCGAAGTTGAGGCGCTGTTCAAAAGAGTTTGGTCAACCGCTCACGAGTATCCAGAAGAATGGAGGAAGGGAAGGATTCTCTCCAGGGAGCAGATTTTAAAGGATATCCACAACGGTTATCATTATTTCGGCGTCAGAATAGACAACAAGCTTGCTGGCGTCTACAAGGCGCTCATCACAGAAGAGGGGTTGTTGGGCGAACACCAATCGGTCGACCCGGATTTTAGGGGTATAGGACTCGCGACCGCCATGTATCATCAATTCATCAGATTCGCGAGACAAAACAACTGCAAAAAAGCCTACGTGAACATACTCGCCAACCAAGCCGCGAGCAGAAAAATCGTGGAGAAAATGGGCTTTCAAAAGAGGGGACAAGAATATGAGCAAGCCAAGGGCATGATAGTTCAAATGTATGAGAAAGAGGTCACGGTTTGAACACTGCTCGCTTGAAAACCGAATTGCTGTGTCTCGGCGCTCGCACAAGAGAGAACATTGATAAAGGTCGTAAGGGTGGTGCGGGTCCAACGGGAGGACGCTACTTCACTTTGCCCGACGAAACATGCATAGAGATACCTCTTCAGGCAAGATTCACCAAAGACTCACCCTTCACTCTTGTTCAAACCGACGGAAGATGGCACATTCTCCGTGGCGCAAGGCAACTCACGGAAGTGAAGCCGATTCCAAGACCGAGATTTTATGAGAAGACAACCTCTGATGGCTTACCCATGCGAAAGGTCGCGGTGCTCCACGGCAAAGACTGTTTGGCGTCGACAGTCTATTCCAAGTGCATCTACTGGTCAAGGGGAAGGCAGTGCAAATTCTGCGGCATTGAGATTGGGCACAGTGAACGACTAATACTAAAGCAACCGCGTCAGTTGAGCGAAGTCGCAGAGGAAGCCTTCAGAGAAGGAGCAGCAGAGCACATCACATTAACGACTGGGACGCCTCCGGGACAAGACAAGGGAGCCATGATGCTCGCAGAAGTAACCGAGAAAATAAAGGAACGCGTCAACATCCCCGTGCACGTGCAATTAGAGCCTCCAAAGAACACGAAATCCTTGGAAAAATTGCGCGACGCTGGAGCGGACACCGTTGGAATACACGTCGAATCCTTTGACAAGAAGGTTCTGAGTGAAGTCTGCCCCATGAAAGCTGGCTTAGAAGATTATTTTAAGGCATGGAAAAACGCGGTAGAGCTCTTCGGAGAGGGCCAAGTGAGCACTTTCATCATCGCCGGACTTGGTGAAAAAGACGAAAGTATACTACGGGGCGCTGAGAAATCGGCGAGCATGGGTGTAATTCCATATCTGCTTCCTCTCAGACCTATTATAGGTACAGCCTTCGAAAATGAGAGCCCTCCATCACCTGAAAGGATGATCCCGCTCTATAGAGGTGTGTGTCAGACCTTGAAGAATTACGGGTTAGACCCAAGGAAGAATAGGGCTGGATGTGTTCGATGTGGCGCCTGTTCCTCGCTGACTGAAGCATTCTCTCGTGGAATTTGAACCCTCACTCTCCTCTTGCAAAGAGACGCCATAACCAGGCGAAGGGGTGTAAAGGTTTATTACGTCCTCAACAATCCTAAAGCTATTCACGCCTGCGACCTGCTAAGGGAGTAGAGAGGACCTGAGCATGAGAGAGGAAATCAGAGGCATTTTGGAGAAGCACAAGACTGTGGCTGTTGTTGGAGTTTCCAGAGACCCAGCTAAAGACAGTTACAAAGTGGCCGAGTACCTGCAATCTCGAGGTTACCGCATTATTCCTATAAACCCCTTCGCCGACGAAGTCTTGGGCAAGAGATGCTACAAGTCGCTTCTAGACGTGCCCGAAGACATCAAAAAGACCATAGAGATAGTAGAAATCTTCAGACCAGCCCAAGATGTGCCGCCCATTGTGGAGCAAGCCATCCAACTGAGAAGGAAGTATGGCGTTCCCCGCGTGATTTGGATGCAGCTTGGAATAGTCAACAGAGAGGCGGCTGAGCAGGCGAAGGGTGAGGGTCTAACAGTTGTGATGGACAGGTGCATGATGATGGAGCGTAAACACATGGAGGAAGGAGGCAACAGAGAGCTTGAGCGGCTCAGGGCTAAGCAGGTGCGAGAGCTCACCACCAAAGTGAAAGAGTCCATGAAGGAGGAAAAATCGTCAAAGAGTGTTCCTATCACTGTCGAGGACACTAACTTCGACAAAACCGTTCGAAGGCATTCCTTAATGGTTGTTGATTGTTGGACTGAGTGGTGCGGTCCTTGCAGAATGATCGAGCCTGTGGTTGAGGAGTTAGCGCAGCAGTACGCTGGCAAGGTGGTTTTTGGAAAACTGAACGTTGACGAAAACCCTCAAACCGCCATGCGATTCAACATAGTAGGGATACCCACACTACTAATAATGAAAAATGGCTTAGAGGTTGACAGGATTATTGGTGTGGTTCCCAAAGAGTTCATTGAAGAGAAACTGCGGAAACATCTGTGACATCAGGCGAAGGTGAACTCGCAGTATTCATCTCCCTTTCCCGCGCACTTCTCCTCGTCGACACCTATTTCTTTTGCGAACAGTTCTGAGAGGAAGCCGGCTAGAAATCCTCTGAGAAAGTGGCAGCAGGGTTGATTTGACCTGTGGGTTATGGTTTCGAAGGAGTTGACCACTATTATTTTTCCAGATCCCTTTTCAAAGTCTATGGTCTCGAAGGAGAGCTTGCCCCAGTTCTCCCAGCGTTTCAACATCGAAAGGTATAGGATGGCTTCTCTCTTTGTTCTGGCTTTCTTCATTATCTTTTTGCAGGCGTCTTTCCCACACTTGCCCGCCGACGTGTAAAGGATCACGGACGCAGCCGAGGGAGAGAATATCTCCTCTAGGCTTGATTCAAACTCTCGAAAGGTTTCGAATCGAAAGGAGAAACTCGCCTTCCTCGACCTTAACACGGTCTCCTCCAAGTTTTTTGTTCGCCTCTGTGAGAGCAAGTTTGGTGGCTGCCTATGGGTATCACTTCTAAGCGTTTAACAATTCATAAAGCGTCAGAGTGTGCGTCTGACTCAGATAAAACTTCGAGAGAGGAAATCGCCGCCTTTAAATAGCATTGCAGCGACTAGACTTGAGTGTTGAGGAGAGACATCGCTTGGACACGTCTGAGAGAAGGGTTGTAGGCTCACTCCTGCTGCTGTCAGGCATAACCTTCCTCGCTGTGGGTCTCCACAGCGGACAATTGAACACCGTTTTCGAAATAGTGAGAAAGATATTTGAGGCGGCTGTGGCGGGAGCACCGTAACCTCAGACCATATGAATGAAACACTTTTCGATTCTCGCGTAATATCTTATAAAGCCTAATTTCAAACTATTTAGAAACCATCTACTAGAGTTGTAGTCATTTGGAGGACGAGAAAGTATGAGTGTTGTAAAGCCTAACCCCCTTGATGTGGCGCTGCATCAACTTAACATAGCAGCTGAGCAACTAGGCTTAGATGCAGGAATCCACGAGATACTGAAGCACCCGAAGAGAGCCCTCGTTGTCTCTGTGCCCGTCAAAATGGATGACGAAGGTGTCAGAGTCTTTTCCGGGTGCAGAGTGCAACACAACGACGCCAGAGGACCCTTCAAGGGCGGAGTCAGATATCACCCAGACGTTAATCTGGACGAAGTCACAGCCCTAGCAATGTGGATGACTTGGAAATGCGCCGTGGTTGACATCCCATACGGAGGCGCCAAGGGAGGCGTTTGCTGCAATCCGAAGGAGATGTCCTCGAGAGAACTGGAGCACCTAACCAGAAGATACGCAGCCATGATTATGGATCTGATAGGACCCTACCGAGACGTTCCAGCTCCAGACGTTTACACGGACGAGCAGACAATGGCTTGGATCATGGACACCTACAGCCAATTCAAAGGATACAGCGTGCCCGAGGCTGTCACTGGCAAGCCCCTGATCATCGGTGGGTTCAAGCAACGAGAGGAGGCAACCTCAAGAGGAGTCACGTTCTGCATTCGAGAAGCTGTCAAACACAAGGGGATGCGGATGCGAAACTCAACCGTGGCTGTGCAGGGATTCGGAAGCGTCGGATGGAACGCAGCCAGAATTCTGCACGATGAAGGCTGCAGGGTTGTTGCCGTAAGCGACTCGACGGGAGGAATATACAACCCTAGGAGGATCGTCCCCCTCAGAGTTTTTGAGCACAAGGAAAAGACAGGCTCGGTTTTGGGCTATAAGGATTCGAAGCAAATAACCAACGAGGAACTGCTTGAGTTGCGGTGCGACATACTTGTCCCAGCCGCGCTCGAGAATCAAATCACCAAGGAAAACGCGCCCCATGTGAAAGCAAGGATTGTTGCGGAGGCTGCTAATGGACCAACCACGCCGGAGGCTGACCGAATATTGAATGAGAAGGGTGTGTTCATCATACCCGACATTCTAGCTAACTCTGGCGGCGTGACATCCAGCTACTTCGAGTGGGTTCAAAACCTGACACGAGAACGCTGGACAGACGACGAGGCAAACAAGAGGCTGGAGGACATGATGACGAAGGCGTTTGACTACGTTTACGAGCTGTCGAAGAAGCGCGAGACAGACCTGAGAACAGCTGCCCTGATGCTCGGGGTTGGCAGAGTAGCCGACGCCATGAAAACGCTGGGGATCTGGCCCTAGCCAAAGAAATAAGTTGCGTGAGAGAACATGCCCATAATAACCACTCAGAAAGGCGAGAAAGAAGGCATAGTGCAAGCCGCGAACCTCATGCTGCTATCTGCCCGAACAGCGCCAAAATCAGGAGGCGTTGACGACATCCTAGCCATTACAGTTTTGGGAGCAGAGAAGGATAAACTGGCAACAGTAATGGAGAAGATAGCCCAAGAGAGAGGCATCGAGGTCTTTCGCCGAGACGCCAAAAATGTGAGGGACTCCGACGCGGTTGTGCTCATCGGCGTGGTGGGAACAAGGAGTTTCGGACTAAACTGCTCTGCCTGCGGCTATCCAAACTGTAACGCGTTTGACAAGGCTGAGAAGAAGGCAGGACAAGACTTCGTGGGACCTAACTGCGCTTTCAAAATCTTGGACTTGGGAATAGCCCTGGGGTCAGCGGTGAAGACAGCGAGCATATTAAACGTGGATAATCGGATAATGTACAGGGTTGGAACCGCCGCTAAACGCCTCAAGCTGCTGCCCAAAGCCAGTGTTGCCATTGGCATACCTCTGTCAGCTAGGGGAAAGAGCATCTACTTCGACAGAAGATGGCCGCCGCCTTAAGCCTCAGCCTTCATCTTCTCATACATTTTTTCTAGGGTCCAGCGAATCGTTGATTTGAGTTCCTGCGACCTATCCGGTGTGATGTTCCTTATGGTAACTTCGCGTAGGACGTCTCCATCGCGCAAGATGCTGTATGAAAGAATCTTGTCGGGTGTGATCTCTCCCGTGCTGGCTGCCTCGCGGTCCTTCTCCTGCATTTTGGCTAAAACTCTGTCGATTAAGAAGGTCGTGAAGGGTGGAGTGTTGATGTCGAAGCGTTTGTCTTCGGCGAGCACAATGCGCATGGAATCCTCGCTGATATAGAGGTTGGCGAGCAAATCACCCGTAGCGGTCTTTATGGGCACGGCACGCTCATATTCCAGAGCAGGCGGAGTCACAGCCTCAGCCTCTATGGGTGTGGGGGGCGCTAACTCTCCTTCCGCGGTTATGGGCGAAGGCGTTGGAACAGGCTTCGCAATCTCGGCTCTCTTAAACCCCTTTTCTAGCAGGGTGGCGTTTACGAGTTCGAGCAGAGCGCGCAGTCCTTCTAGTTCGGTTTCCACTTCTTGCACGCGCTTTTCCAAGAGAGTCCTATACTCAGCCATCTTCCTTATCCGTTCACCTTCTTCGGCCACGCTGTTCCCCTCCCTCTCTTAATTGTCTGTGCTCCTTATCAAAGTTAATCCGCGAGTGCCTCTCGCAGAGGCTTGCCTCTCAATCTTCTCCATCTGGGAACTAACCCGAAGTCCTCCCTCCCCCCAAGAAGACCACAGTAATAGCCGTTTGTCACCCTTGCCAACTCAATCAGAAAGCCAGTCGGGGTGAACCACCGAGTGCCAGCTTTCGTCGAGACGCTGGGCTGAGCCACCTCCTCCACGCGATGGTCGGTGTTCACGATTATTGTCTGAATCTTCTCCTTGGCGACAACGTGGGCTGCGTCTAGAGCGTCAGCCTGAGCCGGATTTGAAAAACTCGAGCGTGTGAAAGCCGAGAGCGGATGCTCGAGGGGAACGTTGACTATCCCGTCAGAAACTATTATGAGAACGGGAACAACGTCTTTGTCGCGGCGCTTCTCCATCCGCAGGGCTTGCCAAGCCTTCATCATGCCCGCGGCTAAGGGCGTGTAGTCGCTCGCGCCGAGCTGAAGAAGCTTTCTGACAACGAGGTTCAGGTTCGTGGTCGGTTGCTGCACTACCACAGCCTCGGAACCCTTAAACACCGTGAGACCAACGCGGTCTCTGTGGCGATAGGCGTTCTTGTGAGAACTCAAAACAACTTGGCGGACGTTTTCGAGTGAGGCTATCATGGATTCGCTCATGTCTAAGAGGAGCATGACAGCGAGAGGAGCACGATATTCCCTCACCTTCACTCTCACATCCCTGGACTCAACCTTTACAGCTAAGTCTTCTGGTTCGCGTTCAAGCTGGTGAGGCGCTGCAGCGCGAATCGTTGGCGCAACAGCGATGTCCCAAGCCTTTTCTTTAGGGAACTCAAACCAGACGTATCGTCCGCGCCGCATCTTTGTGACCGCAGCCCGACGGAAGGTCCGTTTGCCCCACTGTTCAAGCGGCATTCGAAACTGAGCCCTAGCTGCCAACATTTGAATTAGGTCGTTTAGACTCTGGACGACTTTCCTCCCGTGCCCCACAACCGCTCTGTAGGGTCCCCCGATGGCTCCGCCCAAAGTGTCGATTTGGTAGATGTATTCTCCCTCAGCGAAGTCTTTAGGAGGCTCAAGCTCACTCATCAAGAGTCTGCCAGTTCGCCCCTTCACCTCTGGCAACGCTGGAACATAGCGGGCAGCCTTGGGCTTGTGCAATATTGACCATATCAAGTAGAGCATCGTTCCTATTGCGGCTACGACTACAGCGGCAAGGTTTCCAGCGGAACCCCAAGTTTCCATCGTGACCGAACGCACAAACAGACGGAGCACAAAAATAGAGGCGTGTGTCAGGAGGAAGAACAAGACAAAGGGAAGGGCGAAGAAGAGGATTGTAGCCAAGATTTGACTAGTGGGCGGCTTCTTAAACCTGGGCATAATTGAAGGGCGGCTGGGTGATGGAACGTTGACTTTGATGCTCTTAGCCCTAGCCTCCTCCAAAACAACTGCGGCGTCGGGTTTCCAACGTATCCCATCCGTGGGCGCCTCTGGCTCTATCCAAACCTGAAAGTGTTGAAGCGCTTGCTCCACTGACTCTCTTATCAGCTTAGGCGGGGCGGGTTCCTCCAAACCAGCCCTTCGCGTTCTGTGACTGAGAGCCAACTCCGCGACTGTCACAACGTCTTCTGGTTGCACACGGGTTCTTCCATTGAAGGCGGCAAAAGCCCTGGCTGCTCTCACTGCCACGATGTCTGGGCGATGTCCATCAACCTGAATCTCGGCGCAAACCTGAGCCACACTCTGAAAAACTTCTTCAGGCACACTTACCTGTGGCAGCCGCTTCCTTGCGTCGGCGATCTTCAGCCGAATTTCTTCGCACTCAGCCTCGTATTTGCTTCGAAAAGTGGCTGGGTCTGTTTCAAACTCGAGGTTTCTGCGCATTATTTCAATTCTTTGTTGAGCGTCTTCTATGTTGTCGGTTTGTGTGTGAAGCGCAAATCTATCGAGGATTTGTGGTCGGAGGTCTCCCTCCTCTGGGTTCATAGAGCCTATCAGAACGAAGCGCGAGGGATGAGTGACAGAGACTCCCTCACGTTCGACCACGTTCCAGCCGGAGGAGGCGGCGTCAAGAATGGAGTTCACGAGGTGGTCTGAAAGCAGATTCACTTCATCTATGTAGAGGATGTTCCGATTAGCCTCTGCCAGAAGCCCAGGCTGAAAAGCCCTCGTTCCCTCACGCAGAGCCCTCTCAACGTCAATCGAGCCCAAGACACGGTCTTCTGTGGCGCTCAGCGGCATCTGCACTATCCGCATCGTTCTACTTTCTGTGATAAGCGGGTCTCCGTTCTCAATGCGTGAACGACACTCTTCGCACGCATCTGCTGGGTTTTTCGGGTCACAGTTGAATGTGCAATTTTTCACAACTGTGATTTCGGGGAGGACCCCGGCGAACGCCCTGACCAGCAATGACTTTCCCGAACCCTTAACTCCAGTCAACAAGACCCCTCCTATGGTGGGGTCGATGGCGTTTAGGATAAGCGCTAGCTTTGCCTTCTCTTGACCCACTGTGGCTGGGAATGGATAGATAGGGCGCTCTTGCAACGTTGATTCTGCTCTAATCTGAAAAGGGAGGAAAGAGAGAGAAAAAGGTTGCTGGAAAGACATGTCTCTTTCAACAGTCATTGGAAGGTTATAAATGCGCGAGAAGAAAAGTTGACTCTGGAAGAACCAGATGTACGATTTCAATCTCCTCGTTTCTTGTTCATGGGGCATGTATGGAGCAGCCAGAGCGGAAATACTAAACGTCTTGAAGACCTTGGGCGATGAAAGACCAGTGATGAGGCGAACAATCGCGCGGGGAATAATGGGTGTGAAAACGAGCTTGGAGCCGAGACGTGTTGTTCAAGAATTGCGCAAGCTGTTTGCAAGGGACCCACTCGTCTTTCAGCACACACTGAAGTGGGTGCCAGTTGACCTCTGGACGTATTCGGACATGGAATCGATGAAAGAAGCTGTGCTAAAGTTGAGAGACAGAATCCACTCAGGTGAAAAGTGGCGCATGACCGTGGAAAAGCGCCGCTACGCCCTCCATCACAAAATCGACATCATAAAGGAACTTGCCGAGCTCATCGACGCGAGGGTTGACCTTGAAAACCCAGACAAAATTCTGCGAGTTGACATCATAGGCGAGTACGCTGGCTTGTCGGTTCTGGCGCCTATGGAAATTTTTTCGGCAACTCACCTACTGACTACTCGAGAAGTCGAATAAATGTTTGAATGGATTTAGACTTCTTTTGTCATCAAACTCTGGGCTTGTTTGAACTCCACTCCCCATTTCTTCTCTAAGAAGCTCTCAAACTCTCGGAAAACAGAGCTGTCTGTCTCGTTCAGTTTCAAGCAGACGGGCTTGCCGGTGTAAGCCCAGCTCAAGTCGTATATGGCTGTTCTCTTGGAGAGCTCTGGATCCTCGGCAACTACGCGTAGGAGTTCTTCTGGCGGGGTCTCGGGAAACAGCCAGGCTGTGTAGGAGACGTCTACCACTTGATAGGAGACGCCTTTGCGAACGGCGCACTTTCGGGCTTTCGCAACCTTCTTGAAGGTGGACGGGTGGATTGTTCGCACCCAGAGAAAATTGTGATACTGCTGGTTTAGGTTTATCCAGTCCTCGTCCTCTGAGGTGCTCCAACCACGAGACTGACACTCACTCTTAAAGCGTCTAAGTATTTCCCAAACTCGCGGGATATTAATCACAGTAACCCTTCTGTAAGAGTTATCTAGAAGAATGCTCTATCCCATAAATTTAAGATTTGTTGACACGATTCTTGCAAAATTTTCACAAATAAAATCTTTTAGGTTTAGAAATTGCGCAAAAATTAAGAAAAATTCGACAAATTTCCGAAAGAAGTGCGCGTGTGAGGTTTCTTAAAAATGACGAAAAACGAAGGGAAAATTCTACATTTTTCCGACAATAAAGGATAAATCGGTAAAAGAAATAACGATTGTAAGAAGAGTTCGAGAGCATGAAGATCAAGGGTCAAGCGCTATCCTTGGACGACTTAGACTGGAAGATTCTGCAGTTTCTTCATGAGAATGCCAAGCAGACCTACACGGAGATCGGACAGCGCCTCAACGTCGCGCACTCTACTGTTTATGATCGCATTCAAAGAATGGAACAACAAGGAGTAATCAAGAAGTATGAGACCGTCGTAGACTTGGAGAAAGTCGGCATACACCGCATCATGGCTGTCATGACAATATTTACGGATCCCAAGGAGAGCGAGAAAATAGCGCAGAAACTGGCAAAGTTCTCAGAAGTCTCGGAGGTTTTCACCTCTTTTTCAGAGGAGCTAGTTATCATAGCGAAGGTGGTCGCCACGGACCAGGCTGAGCTACATTCATTTATCGCTCATTCGATTGCGCCTTTGCCGGGGGTTTTGAGGATTCGCACCTCGATCGTAACTAAGAAGTACAAGGAAGAGATGCCTCAAACCGTTCCGAACTATAACATTTCTAAGTGAAGAATGCTAGTTGACCATTGAAGCTTGATTCGAGTGCTGTAAAAACTTATAAGAACAGTTTGCGCTATAGAATTTATTTCTAGAAGAGAGAGGAAAGTTGTCTGTGTCGGTTTCACCGTCTAGGATTCTCAGGAGCGTTCTGAGAGAGGAAGCGTTCTACTTCTTCACTTCGATAGGCAACTACACGGGTGAGAGCGCCTTCTCCCTGGAAGAGTTCATGAACAAGATTAAGGAAATCAACATAAAGTCCTTGGAGTTTCATCTCTACCGAGAGGATTTTGAGAAGTGGATTGCGCAAACCCTTGGAGACGCCAAACTGGCTGATGAGATCAAGGGCGTGAGAAACCTGAAGTTTGTCGGGAACGCCCTGCGAGATAGGCTCTATAATGTTGTTTCGAAGAGGGTCAGGGAGTTAAAGGGCGGTAGTCATTCGGCTTCTAGGTAGGCTTGGCTTCCTCTGTAACCTTCTTTAGTTGGCTCTTGTACATCTCTATTATTTCTTGTTCGGTGGTGGCGTCTTCCGCCGCCTTGTCGAGTCGGTAGTTGCCCGTGAACCGTGGAAACCTGATGGCTAATCCGCTTCCCTTTCGTATGGCATCCGTTGCACACGTGTGAATGGGGCTCAGCGTGATTTCGGCGCCAATGACTTCGATGACTACTTCTGGCTCAAACCAGACATCCGCCTCTAAGGTTGAGACAACTCTTGGGCTCCGATGTGGCAGCTTGTGCTTTTCCATCATCTTTGGCAGTTTGGCTAGGTCTTCGTCCGTGAAGCCCGTTCCACACTTGGTGACTGTTTTGAAGACGTCGCTTTCTGGGTCGTAGGCGGCTAGGAGCAGGGCGCCGTAGGTTCCCCCTCTCTTCCCTCTCCCGTGCAGTGCACCCACGACGACTAGATCAACAGTGTCTGTCATCTCGCTCTTGTAGTCGCGCTTGTACTTTATCCAGAGCCAGCCTCTCGCTCCAGCCTGATAAACAGCGTCTTGGCTCAAGGACTTGCACACCACGCCTTCACAGCCGCTCTCCACGGCTTTCTCGAAGAAGCGTTCCAGTTCCTCTGGGTTGTCTGTGACCAAGTATTCTGCTGGTCTGACGCGGTCGCTCCTTTCGATGATTTTCTCGAGGGTTTTGTGTCTGATCGGATAGGGCTTCAGCGTGAGGTCTCTTCCGTCGGCTTGGAGAACGTCGAACATGAACAGTGAGACAGGCCACTCTTCCATGGCTTTCTTGATTCCGTATTTGCGTCTGCGATGCATCAGTTCTTGGAAGGGTTTCATCTCACCCGTGTCTGGGTCGATAGCTACAACCTCGGCTTCGGTGATCGCTTCCTTTGCCCTCACGTGTCTCTTTATCAACTCAACGGCGTCTGGGTACTGGTCGGTGATGTCCTCGAGTCTGCGAGAGAACAGGGTGACTTCGGCGTCTTTCTTGTGAGCCTGTATCCGCTCTCCGTCGTACTTGTACTCGGCTATGCACTTTTCGCCCAGCTTCTCCAGGATTTCTTCGGGTGAGCCCAGTCTCTCAGCCAGCATGGGTCTGATGGGTTCGCCGATTGAGACCTCGAACTTTTTTATGCCCTCTATCCCTTCCTCAGTGACCGTTTTGGCAACTCTTCCGAGGTCAGATGATATGTTGTAGGCGCGCTCGATGTCTTCCCTAGCTTCTTTTCCGCCTCCGTAGGCTACCGCCAAGGCATCTAGAACTGTCATGTCGGCTATTCCCAGTCTCAGCTCACCCGTCACCGTTCGAATGAGATATTTTGCTTCTTTGGGTGTAGCGCTGGAGAGAAGCCCAGCCAGCATGTTGATTTTTTGTTCCATCGACCCGGCGCCTGTTGATTTAGCCATTTTGTCGAGCGTGTCATAGACTTTTTCAACTGTTAATAGTTCTTGGAGAAAAGTGACTTGTGTCTTCTTTTCAAGGAATTTCTGGGTTGTTGCACCCAAGTCGCCTGTTTTTCTCAGCTCTTCTTCGATTTCTTTTTCGCCTCGTCCAGCCGCTTTAGCGACTGCCCGTATAGCTAGCTTTTCTGCGACGCCTATCTCTATTCCGACGAAGTCTGGGTAGAGTTTTCCCTGTGTCAGGTAGACGACTTTGTCGATGACCTTTGGGGGTGTGTTTTTTAATAATTCGACCAGGTAATCGGTCATCTCGAGTCTTTTGGTTGTGGCTTCTATTCTCTCGTAAGCGTCGGCGATGAGAGAGTATTTCATTCTGGAAGCGCCTTTCAGTAGTAACAAGATGTGCGGGTGTATTAAAGCAAACTGCTGAAAGACGCGATGTTTAGTTCTCTTCAACTATTCCTTAGCCAGCAGCAGAAAACCACAGAAAATGTTCACGGCTCCAATGAAGCCCAGAACAGAGAGAAACAAGACCTTCAGCTCAGCAGTGAGCAGCCACCTGGCAAAGAGAACGTAGGGTCCAGACAGAATTATTGACAAGACTCCCGTGACGAGCAGCATGACGCCCAGACGCCCGCTTATTCTTGCACACACTTGGAAAACGCGGGTCTTCTCTTTCTCAATGGTGTTCTTGAGGAGGTCGTCTGCTGGCTCGGGACCCACGGATTCTTCGTTTGGCTGTTTCTTCTGTCTTCTGGGCATATGTTCTCACATCTTTTAATCTAGTGCTTGTATTCCTCTTTTATTTTTCTCAGCCTCTTCTGAAGTTCCTTTAGAGAGGGAGGAACCCAAGGTTTCAGCGGAGGCTTGGGCTTTGCGGCTACGTTTAGGATTCCCGCCAGAATCTGGATTACGCTCACGAGTAGCAGAATGTAGAAGATGGCTGTTGCTGTTGATGGGTCAACACCATTCAGTCTCATCATGCCTGTCCCAATCAGGTAGCTTATCAAGCCAGTGAAGCCTCCAAGGCTGAGGCTTATTCCACCGAAAGCGATGCGTATTCGGTAGTACCCGACCATTCTGATATAGTAGGCTAGCACAGCTAGAAGGAATAGTTCTATGCCGAGTACGAGCACCCCAGCCTCTATGAAAGCGAGAAGAAAAAGTGAGGTGGCTATTCCAAGCATCGGAGTGTAAGGATACAACGGAACCTTGAAAGGTCTCTCGAGCAGAGGCTTATCTCTCCGCAGCTTTATGAGCGAGAGGTTAACCAACGTAAAGCCTATGATGAATCCGAAGTCTGTGGCGTAGCCGACGAAGTTTATCATCCCAGTTGCAGCGAGCACTCCAGTAAAGATTGCGCCCACAACAACCGCCACATGGGGAGTCGCGAATCTTCCGTGAAGATTTGACAAAACCTTCGGGAAGTATCCATCACGACTCAACGCGTAGGCGACTCTCGACTGAGCCATGATAGCCGTGTTCACCGTGGACAAAGCCGCAATAGTGCCCGCAACCACAAGCAGCACCATTCCGATTTCACCCATAGTCTGCTTCGCGGCAAAGATGATTGGAGAGGCTTCTCCTCCCAAAGTTTCTGCCGGAGCAATGCTCAACGTAACAATCGCTATGAGAATGTAAATGACCACCAGAACTCCACCAGTCAACAGAATCGCTCTGGGAATAGTTTTACCCGGGTCTTTGACCTCGGCTTGAGCCACCGCTATTGATTCTGCTCCCAAGTAAACCACGAAAATGTAGGCAGTGGCTTGGATGATTCCTAGGGGGCTTGCAGAAGTGGACATCTGCAACGGTTTCATCTGAGCGCTGCTGAAAACGCTCCAAACATACAGCGCTAGTATTGCCAACAGAGCTATGATCATGACCACTTGGCTTGTTCCAACCTCTTTGACGCCCTTTATATTAATCACGGTGAAGACAGTGATGATGAAGAGCGCAATCAAGGGTATGGTGGAAAAACTAACCGGCACAATATAGGAGAGAATGTAAGACGAAATAATGTAAGCAAAACCCACTGCGCTCAAGGCTGCGAAGAACATGTTGCTTATCCACTCAAACCACCCTGTTAGAAAGGAGATGAAGCCTCCATACGCTATCTTAGAGTAGGTGTATTCGCCTCCGGCTTTTGGCAGAGCTGCTCCCAACTCGGCGTAGCTGCACATTGTGAACAAGTTAATTATGCCACACAGCAGGAGGGCGATGATGACAGCCGTGCCAACCAAGCCTATTGCATGTCCAAGCATCACGAAGATGCCTGCTTGAATGGCGCCTCCTATACCCATCATGGTCGTGGGCAGAAGCCCGAGTTCCCTTCTAAAACCTGTTTTCTTCATTTTTTGCACTTTTCTCATTGTTCGAAGATTAGAAGCAAGGCACTAGCTATGGATAGTAAGCCGAACACTGTGAACAGCAGCATATACAAGAACAGGTCTTTACCTGAAATGCCTAGCATGACTTGAACGTTGAAGAGGTTGTAGTAGAGGAAATAAGCGAAGATGAACGAGATTGCTCCGACAACGCCTTGAGCGAGACCGACGACCTTCGTTATTGTTTTTCCAATTGGCATAGATGAGTTCACCCGCGCCAGAGTATGACTCCTGCTATCACGTCTAAGACACCTATCGAAAGAAGCCCCACGGTCAGCAACAGCAAATGGGTTTCATTGGTAAACACCCCTATGTCGAGAACGTTGAATAGGACTAGGGCGAAAGTGCCTATCAAAATCATCCCCATCACGACTAGAAAGCCACCCACAGCCACGGCGACCCTGCTCAGCTTTCTGATCTCAGCGACCAATTGACGGCTCCCTCATGTGCCTTCTTTCCCTCTGAAGGTTTCGTAATGAACTACTTCGCTCAGAGGTCTCTTCCAGCGAACCTCGGGGGTTTCCGCTGGGTGCCCAACGGGAATTATGGCAACTGGTCGAACACCGTTTGGAATGTTCAAAACTCCTTTGGCTTCTTCCTCGTGGAAGGCTCCGATCCAGCAGGTGGCGAGTCTGAGGGCGCAGGCAGCCAACAGCATGTTTTGAATGGCTGCGGCGGTGTCCTGCAGACAGTAGAGGCTGCTGCCTCTGACGCCGTATCCTCGGGCTGAGAGTGTTCGGTTGGCGCAAACTACAATGACTACTGGCGCTTCCTCAATGAAGGCTTGGTGTAGGGCTGCGATTGACAAGTCCCTCTTTACTTCTGGGTCTCGCACAACTATGAACTCCCAGGGTTGGATGTTTCCAGCCGATGGAGCCCACCTCGCGGCGTCTAAAAGTTTCCTCACATCTTCTTTTGACACGTCTTGTTTCGTGAAGGCTCTTATGCTTCTGCGGGTTTTTATGGCTTCAAACACATCCATGTTTTTCACGTCTCAATGGGACAGGCATGAACTATTAGACCGCCACCTTCTCATTCTCAGAAGTCTTGTGTCCGCCTCCCAGTGCAGAATGCTTGTAATCGCTAGCATATTATATTTTTTGGACTTCGCGCTATCGACTACCTTATCTAAGGCAGATACAGAGAAGCACGGGATGAAAACGCTTTAAACCTTAGCTGCTATTAACGGGGTTCAGTTGGAAGTGAAAGTGTCTTGCTTTTCCTAACTCTGATGAAGGCTCTTCCAGGGAGGACAACAGATCAGCCAGCCACGCTAAAGAGGATTCGGTCGGTGACGCCGCCGACCAACGTCAAAATCCATGGAGTCTACTTCCTCTTCGGGCGATTCGACGCTGCCATAGTCTTCGAGGCATCCGACCTCAGAGCTGCAAAGGACTTCATCCTGCGGGCGGCTGCACCCATCTACAGAACCGAGACTCTCAGCGCCCTACCAGCCGAAGAACTCTAGGCAGCCAAACAGAGGAGGATTCGTCACTCATGTCGGAGATTCAACCAACCAGGCTCCTCTACTACGAGGACCCGTACAGGAAAGAGTTCGACGCAAAAGTTCTCCAAGCAACGAAGCTCGACAACCGATTCTGCATCGTCTTAGACCAGACAGCCTTCTATCCAACAGGCGGCGGACAACCCGCGGACACGGGAGTCATAAGGGGACAGAACGGAGAAGCAAGAATCATAGATGCTCAAGCCAGCAGGGGCGTGGTCACGCATGTTGCGAATGAAATAATCGGAAAAATCGAGCAAGGAGAACAAGTCAGAGGTGTCATAGACTGGAGCCGCCGATTCACTCTCATGCGAAACCACACAGCCGCTCACTTGACAGCGGAAGCCATACGCAGAGCGACCGGCACACCGATGGAGATAGTCGGTTCGGGACTCGACCTTGATAAGGTTAGGCTGGACCTCGCCCACGAGGGGTCGCTGGGACCTCAACTGCCAGAAATCGAGAGGGTCGCCAACGCTGTGGTTAAGGAGAACAGACCCGTCGAGATTAAGGTAATGCCTAGGGCAGAAGCCGAAAAACACGTGGAGAAGTTTCACGAAAGCCTAAAGACCCTGCCTCCTCAGGTTCAAAACGTCCGCATCGTGGAGGTCAGAGACTGGCACGCGTGCGCCTGTGGAGGAACCCACGTTAAGAGCACGGGAGAAATAGGCGCCATCAAGGTTCTGAGGAGAATGTCGAAGGGCAGGGGTGTCGAGCGCATCGAGTTCGTGGCAGTTTAGTCCACCGTCAGCAAAAACGTCTTAAGTCGGACTCGCGTCAAGTTAAGGTTGGATGATGAGCACGAGAGTCAGCAGAGCCTAAGGCGGTGATCGAAACTCTCGACGGGCGATCTGACAACTTTTCTCTCCTTAACAGATTCAACGCAAAAAATCATTTCAATCTATAATAAAATTTAAATGGAAAGATGTATAAATATCAATGGCTGGAGGAGCAAAAACATGCCATGTTCAGTTGTTGTCTGCGGGTTTTTCGGAGACACGGGCAAGGGCAAGGTCATCTCCTACTTAGCGCTGAAGGACAAGCTGGATGTGACTGTGAGAGCGGGTGTAGGTCCAAACGCTGGGCACACTGTTGTCTATGAGGGCACGCAATACGGCCTGAGGATGCTGCCCAGCGCCTTTGTGAACGAAAACTGTCGCTTGCTCATCGGTCCGGGCGTTCTGGTGAACCCGGAAGTTCTGCTTCGCGAGATACAATTGACAAGAAGTGAGGGCAGGGTTGGGGTTGACCCTCAGTGCGCCATTATCGAGGCGCGTCACATAGAAGCCGACAGAGGAGGGCACCTAGCCGAGCAGATAAAGACAACGGGCACAGGAACTGGTCCATGCAACGCCGAAAGAGCCCTGAGAAAAGCCAGGCTGGCTAGAGACGCGCCTGAATTGGAGAAGTATTTGACGGATGTTCCGCTGGAGGTGAATCAGGCGATCGACACGAAAAAGAATGTCTTGGTTGAGGGCACACAGGGAACCTACCTCTCCCTCTACCACGGAACCTATCCCTACTGCACCTCGAAAGACGTCACAGCCTCGGCAGCCTGCTCAGACGTGGGGGTTGGACCCACGAAAGTAGATGAAGTCATCATCGTGTTCAAGGCTTTCACCACACGCGTCGGCACGGGTCCGCTCCCGGGCGAGATTTCTTGGGAAGAGGCGGAAAAGCGGGGCTGGGCAGAAACCGCCACAGTCACAGGGCGCAGAAGACGAGCCGCTCCCTTCAGTTTTGAGTTGGCGAAGAGGGCTGTGATGTTAAACGGCGCAACTCAGGCTGCGATAACAAAGATTGACGTGCTGTTTCCAGAGTGCAAGGGCGTCAAGTCTTTTGAAGAGCTTTCACCAGGCGCAAAAGCGTTTATTAAAAGAGTGGAGGAAGAAATCAGGTTGCCAGTCACTCTGGTTGGGACTGGACCCGACAGCTTGGAGACGGTGGACAGAAGGTGAAGGGAGACCTCGCTTGAGCGAGTTAATAAAGTGGTTTGAGAAGAGGAAAGAAACCAAGGTCATAAGCAGGATGCAGCGGCACTTAGCCACTACAATGAGCGCTGTCGAAGACCTAGAGAGGGCGGTCAAGGCGGCGATAAACAACAACGAGAAAGAAGCGAGAGAGGCTATCGAACGCGTTACAAGCGCCGAGAAAGAAGCCGACAGACTGAGAAGGGAAGTCATGAGCGAACTGGCGAGGGGCGAGCTGCCGCCCACGGACAGGGAAGACCTCATGCACCTAATGAAACGGGTGGACATGGTAGCCGACTGGAGCCGAGAGTCAACGCACGTTCTCATCGTGATTCCCATGGGGGAGGTCCCCGACAACCTCAAGAAGGCGTCTGTGGAAATGGTTGAGGGCGTAAGAGAATGCGCCACAGCCCTGCGCACGTCGGTCAGCAGAATGACAGAAAAGCCAGAGGAAGCCTTAAAGGCGGCTGACCAAGTGGAGAGGCTAGAGGAAAGGGTTGACGACATGTTCCAAAACGCGAGAGGACTACTCACAAAGGAGACAAAAATGAAGGCTGGAGTGGCTGTCATGATAAACGAACTGTTCGAGACCATCGAGAGCGCCGCAGACGCCTGCGAGGACGCTTGCGACCAAGTCCGAGTGATAATAGTTCGCAGATAACCCGTTTGGAGAGGAAAATCTTGTCGAGCGTGGTGATTGAGATTTCGGAACTGAGCAGCAGATATAAAGAAACTGTCGAAAAACTCGTGGAGTTCTTAGAGAGCAAGCTGGGCGTCAAAATCGACGCCTCAGACCGTGAGGTCAGAGTTGAATCTGAAAAAGGAGCAGTCTCTAGGGATTACTTGCGGGTGCTTCTTCGAAAGTTTCTGCACAGAGAGGATTTGAAAGAGGAGTTCAGGGTAATCTCGGGTCCAGAAGGGGCTCTGGTCATAAAAGAGAGGAAACTCGTCACGGAGGAGTAGCAGCCGTGGCTTTTGCCTGACTGCTCTTCCGCTTCTTTTCCAGCACATCCCAAGCCTTCAAGATGTAGCCTCTGGCGTCCCAAGTTTTCTTGTATCCATCTTCAATGTTGCCCTCGCTCAAGCTTTTTTTGGCTTCTTTGAGGAGGTCTTGAGCAGAAGTCAAGGCGGGTCCGACTTCAGTCTGTTTTGTGGGTGAACTGTGCTTCGTGGGTATTGCGGTGGATTCGCCTTGATGCGTGAGGGTGAAGAGGAATAGGGCGTACTCCGTTTCGGCTGCTGCACGCCACACAGAGTCTCCGAGTGCGCTTTCATTTTGGCTGGCTAGAGCCTTAATGGAATTTTCTAGGTGGTTCATCGCGGATGCGATGGATTCGGTGATTTTATCCGTGTGCATTTTTTCTTCACGCGTGCACGAAGTTTTTCGGTTCAAATAGAAAGACGCATTGGATAAATGTTTTGGGTTATTTTTCGGCTATTACCCTGCTGACGCCTGCTTCCTTCTCGACTCTTATGGCGTGTTCGGCTTTCTCGGCGAAGGCTTCGCTGTGGGTCACGGCGATGATCTGCTCTATGGCTTTTAGGCGTGATATAGCCTCAGCCAGTCTGTCGATTGAGCCGTCTTCTCTGCCTAGGCTCTCTGTTGGCTCGTCCAGAATCAGCGTATAGAGCCCGTGTCCAGTTCTGGACTGCATGATGAGTTGACCGAGTCCGAGGCGGTAGGCGAAGGCTAGGAGGGTTCTCTCTCCGCCCGACAGGTTGGTGACCTCGCGTTCAAACCCCTCCTCGCTCTTAACTATGGGGGAATAGGCTTCGTCTATGCCAACTATGAGCGCTGGTCCAGTGGCGCCCACAAGCTCGTCCAAGACCTGCTGAATCACGCGTTGCAGGTAGGAGACGAACTCGCTGCGAAGGCGGGGCTGGATGCTCCTGTAGGCTCCCCGGATGCCGTTGACTATCTCGAGCAAGCCCTCAATCTTTTTCATGCGGTTTAGCTTCTGCTCAGCGTTGTCTAGGCGTTGTTTCAGCTCCTCCACCTTGGACGAGAGGTCTCCCTTGCGAGTTTCAGCGCTGTCGAGTCTGTGCTTGACGTCGGAGTAGTCCATGAAAGCCTTGTCACGGAGCTTGCGCGTTGACTCGAGCTGCGTCACGTCGAATTTGGCTATCTCGATTCTTATGGCGCCCAGTTGCTCCCTCAACATCTTTTCTTGCTTTTGTTTCTCTTCGAACTCGACGGAGAGTTTTTCCAGAGACTGGCGTGCTTCTGCTATTTGGTCTCTTACGTCTTCGATGCGTGGCGTCAGCGTTTGCAGGCTGAGAACAACTTGGCTTACCGTGTTCTGCAACCCTTCCAGTTCGTCTAGGTCTTTCTGAAGTTCTGCTAGTCGCTTCTCTCGCTCGGCGTTTTCACCGCTCATCTGGTCTAGGAGACTCTTCTTGTAGTCGTCTGTTATAGTTTGGAGGCATAGGGGGCACTTGTTCTCGGCTGTTAGGCTGGAGATTCTCTTCTGAGAGTTCTGTATCTCTTTTCTCACAGCCTCTTGTTCGCCTCCGATGCTCCGCACTTGCTCTTCAAGCGTCAAGAGGTGTTTTCTCAGCTCTTCCGTGGTTTGGTCGGGTCTCAATCCAACCTCTTGGAGTTTCTCTCGTTGATTTTTTTCCTCGGTTTCCATCGAGTTTAGGCGCTGGGTTAACGTGTTCAGAGAACTGTCTTTGTTCTCCATGTCTTCTGCCAGTCTGGCGCAGGTGTCTTCGATGTTGGCTATGTTTGTCTGCAGCTGAGCCTCCTCTCTCCTCAGCTCCTCGGTCTGTTTTCTCAGTTCTTCTAGGCTTTGGAGGCGTGATTCAGCCTCCTTGAGCAGAGTCTCGGCTCGGGTGAACGTGTCTTTGAGGTTTTGGAGTTCCCCCTGGATGGAGGCGAATTCCTGCACCGACTTGTTGTATTCGGTTTGGAGCTTTTCCATGCCAACTATGTCGTAGTCTCGTTCGTAGGCTCTCTTTTCGCCTTCGTACTCTTTCTGAACTCCCGCTAGGTTGCTCCAAGCCACTTCGTAGTCGGACAGCCCGAAGAGTTCGTCTAGCCTTTTCTGGCGTTCTCGGGGGGTCATGTTCAATAGTTCTTTCAACTGCTCCTGCCGAACCCAGACTATCTCGCGGAAGATTTCCTTGTCTAACCCAGTTATGGCTTTGAGTTGTTCAGCCACCGCCTCGCTCTTCATGCTGGCGACGAGTTTGTCGTCTTCGTAGAGTTTGAGTTGCTCCCAGTCTTGGCTTATGCCCTTTCCTCGCTTCCGCAACCCTCGGGTGAGCGTGTAGGTTTTCCCTGCGTGAACGAATTGAAGGGTGACTTTGCACGCGTCTGCGCTTTCTCTTAGGAGGTATTCGTAGCTTCTGCCCAAGGGGTCGCCGAAGAGGGCGAAGTCGATGGAGTACAGGACGCTGGATTTTCCGCAGCCCACTCCGCCTACGAGGCAGTTGAAACCTCGTTCAAACTGAATCTTTGTCTTGATGTGGGAGCGTATGTTTTCTAACTCGATGTTCTCAACCCTCACTTATGAACGCCTCCATCTCCTTCCTCACTCTCTCCTCGTCTTTCCTCACGAGCGGCTCCAGAATGTCAACCGCCAGTCTGGATATCTTCTCTGATTGTTCGCGGCTGTAGCGCTCGGCGAAGATTTGCACGAAGTATTCGAAAGCCTTCGTCTTGAGGTCCTTCAACTCACCCTCGAATATGGACCGAATCACCTCCTCAGAAACCTCCGTCTCTCTCAGGCGCAGAAGAGGATAAACGAGGAGAGCCTTCTCGGCGGCTTCCCGAATTCGGGCGAGGTCTACTTCGGCTCGGTTGGCTTCGGCTGGCAACACGCCCTTCAACACCAGGACTATTATCGCGCCGTCTTCATCCCTCTCCTTAATGAGTTGCACGGCTGACTCAGATATTTTTTCTGGAAGCATACCCGTGTAGTCGGGTTCCAAAACAACAAAGTGCCTGGGAGTCTCGAGTTTAATTCGATTCAGTCCGGCAACACCCTTCTCGTTGACCTCGATGTGGTAGAAGCCCTTCTCGATTCGCGCGTCGTCGTAGTTCACGGTCTCCGTGCAGCCGCTGTAGACCAGCAAGCCGTTTTTGAACGCGCTCTTGGAGGGTTGGTGAACGTGCCCGCCAGCGAAATAGTTGAAACCCTCAGGCAACAATTCGGGCGAAGCCTCCGCCTCGATGTGAGGTGGCGTCACGGCTGGAAGCTCCAAGGCCATGTGGAAAAGGAATATGTTGAAAAGGGAGGGTTCTGGTGTAGGCTTGTTCTGCTCCAAGAATATGGGCAACTGCTCCTCCGTCTTCCGCTTTGTTCGAAAGTTCGGAACTCCATACACGTAGAAGCTGTGGTTGCGCCAGCAGGCGCCCTCGTGACGTGGCAAGTAGTGAATCAAGCCAGCGCTGTCTAGGGGGTTGAGGATCGTGCCCGTGACAACGTTCGGCGCTGCGTCGTGACCCCCATCGACAGCGAGCACAGGTATGCCAGCATCTCTCAGCCGCCTAAAGTTGGTGATGGCGGTCTCAAGCGTGACGTTGGACGGTCGAGCGTGATGGAACAAGTCGCCCGCGATAATCATGAAATCGGGCTTCAACTCGATGGTTTTGTCCACAACCTCTCGGAAGGCGTTGTCGAAGTCTTCTCGGCGCACGTCCAAGTTGTACTGTGCATAGCCAAGATGCAGGTCGGCGACGTGAACGAAGCTGAAAGACTTCAAGCAAACAGTCCTCCTTTACGCTTAGGGTGACCTTTTTTCTCTTCCCAACCTAGTAGAACACTGTTGCTTTTAAGTATAAGACCACACAGTGGCGATATCCCAGCAAAACCCTCTTTCGATGTGCTGCTTTGCTTCTCTGCTTCTTGGCTTCTTTGCTTCTTTGCGCATGCAAAATTTTAAGAGCATTAAGACCTAAAATGTTCAGAAGGAGATAACAATGGTCTACTGTCCCAAGTGTGGTACGCAGAATAAGGAAGACGCGAAATTTTGCGTTAAGTGTGGTGCTGAACTTTCTCCAGAGAAACGAACCGAGAAACGCGAAGAAGACACATGCTTTGGTCCACGGGAAAAACGAGTTGAAGAGGAGTGCTTTGGGATTCCTCATGGAGGAGCGATTGCAGGCATAATCTTTGGGGCAATCATCATTCTCATTGGAATGGCAATAGCCTTAGGCGTGCAGGATGTGGGACGCTGGATTTGGCCCTTCATTCTAGTCGTTGGGGGGTTGCTTATCATTATAGGCGCCATCTATGGACTTCGTCGAAGACAGGTGTCCTAGATTTACTTAAAGAAACTGCAGGAATCCGAACCACAAACTGAGCATATTTTCCTGTGTTCTTGTTGAGAAAGCAGTATTCGAGTTAAAATCCAATAAAGGGTTAGTATTACGAAGTAAGCTTCAAGAACCAGGTTGTTGGCTGTTTCCTCGATTCCAATGAAAAGAAGAAATGCTCCCAAGACAAAAATGACATTCAAAGATAAGTGAATAAAGCTTCTGTTTGTATTAAACAAGTTGTACTGAAGTAAACCTAGGGCGACTCCCACAAAACCGAGCCAAAAAATTAGCATAGCCATCTCTCTGAGGCAGAGTCCCGTGGAAAAATAGAATGCAGTTCCTAAAAGAGAGATCACCGCGCCTATAACCAATCCGGTGCAGCCTGCGCAATAGTTTTTGCCACCTAACTGAAAAACGTGTGTTGAAAATTTTCCGCAACTGGGATGATGCCCTTCGAAAGTTATGACTCTTTCTCCCATGTTCCTCTGGTCTAGGTCATAGTGTCTCCGACTTTGGATGCTTGTTCTGAAGTGGAGCAACCGTGAGCATTTGGAAGGATAAACTCCCGCAATGATTCCCGTCAGACTGATTATTCCGAAGATTGAGCCAATTGCGGCTTTTTGCCAAGGGAAGTTAACTTTGGAGGTCGGAGTGCCAAATGTCAATGCGGCTAGGAGAAATAAACCAATAAACGAAACGCTGATGAGATAGATAGAAAAGATGTTTGGGTTTGCTTCTGGCATTTTGCTCAAAATAGGTCCCTTAAGGCTTTGAAGATGCCTTGACTGGCTAGATACCTGTAGGTTCTTCTCGTGAGCAAGTTTGGGGAGAAGAGTCCCTTTATGCGTCTTTTCATATTCCCATAGAAGCTTCGATAACACTGATGGAGCTCTGCTTGAACTTCGTCTCTTGAGAGGTTTTCGGTTGGCATAATCGCGTGGACCATATCATAATTCGCCCAGTTGGTGTCTTCTATCCAACCGTTTCGTTTAGCAGTCTCGTAAAGCTCTGTTCCTGGGAAGGGCGTCAAAATCATGAAAATCGCCAAGTCTGGATCTACGTCATTAACGAATTCTCGCAGTCTTTTCATGGATTCGCGCGAATCTTTTCGTTCTCCTACGATGAAAGTTCCTTGGGCGAATATGTCATTTTTCTTCAACAAGTCCATAGCAAGCTTGGCATCAGAGGGTCTTATTTCTTTGCGAAAAGCATTAAGGGTTGAGAGGTTGTGGCTTTCTATCCCTACCAACATCCACAGGTTACCTGCCCTTCGCATTTTAGGGAGAAGGTTATTGGAATTGATGATGTCGTCGCATCTTGCCTGAGCGAACCACATTATGTCATCCGCTATTCCTCGCTGTAAGATTTCGTCGCATAGGTCGCCGACTCTTTCACCTAAACCGAAGTTATCATCGGTGAGCCACAGAAATCTACTTCCATACTCTCTGTAACAGTGTTCCATTTCGTCTGCAATGCGCTTAGGCGACTTAGTTCTCCATGTCCCTTCCCAATGTCTCCACTGCGAGCAGAAGGTGCAGCGGTGAGGGCATCCACGAGAAGCCTCTATAAGAGCGTATCCTGTTTTTGCGCCAGCCATCATCGTAAAGTGGTATTTATTCATGTGATCTGCCACGAAATGATAGCCTGGGAAAGGCAGCTTGTCCATATTGTCAATCAGTGGACGTGGTGGAGTGCGTTGAATTTTTCCGTTGTGCCTGAAGGATACACCTCTGACTCTGGAGAGTGACTTTTTTTGGGCTAGTGCTTGAACAAGCTCTGCGAATGTTTGCTCGCCTTCTCCACGGACAACGATGTCAATCTCACGGTATGTTTCAAGGCTTTCTTGGGCTGTGGCGGTAAAGTGCTGACCCCCCACCACTGTTGTTATAGCTGGGTCGACTTTCTTCACATTTTCCAGAGTTCGAAGCACCGTGTAAGTGTTACACGTTGCTAAAGCACTCGGAGCAACTATATCTGGTCGAAAGGACTCTATGCGTTTCTCGAGCCCACTCCAGTCGACTCTCTCAGCCTGACAGTCTAACACCTCAATATCAACATTTTTGTTTCGAGCTTCAAGATAGGCTGCCAACTGCAATATTCCCAAAGGCGGCGGAAGGTATTCCCCCATGATAAACCAGAAGTCCTTTGGGGGTTCAACGAACAAGACTTTCATGTGCAGGCATCTGGTTTAGACTAACTATTAGGCAACGTATTTAAACTGAGATGAATAAAACACTCCACCACAACTTCGTGTGGTGCTAAACTTGAGTGGGCAACAAACCAAAAGACCAGATATCATAGGTATTGTGACCTTAGGCTTCTTCTTCCTACTTGTCGGTACGATTTTCGTGGTGACACCAAATCTTCCAGATAAAATATCTAGTTTCTTCCTCGACTTCGAACTTCGAGAAATAGCTCCTAACTGGATGCTCCCAGCCCCAAAATCCCATCATCTGGTTCTTTACACCGCAATATTTCAGTTCTGTCTAGCTTTCGCCATTTTCCAAATCTGTATATTAGGCGCAAGATTCATCTTAAGGGATCCAATCGATAAAAAGGCCGGGACTATTTCCAGCCTGGTTTTCTGCTTTGGGGCCGCTTGGGTTGTGAGTTTGTTGATGGTCAAAACCATCGGATGGTTTGTGTTCTGGGGCTGGTTGATAGCATTGATAGGCACAAGCCTCGTCATCAAGAATGCTATCGTATTGATGGCACAAATCTTTCGTCAGAAAAAATGATTCTTCTAACCAAGTTGAAATCCCATTTCCAAAATTAGTGGACGCGTTGCCCTTTAAATGTGAAACATCACTGATAGGATTGCCGAAGGAACAGAGATGAGATCGACAAGAGTGGGTTCGACTTCAGTTGTTTACGACGACTTTCTAGAGTGCTTCCTAAAACTCGAATGCGACAACCCCTCAGGGAGCCACAAGGACAGAGAAACACTCTACCTTGTCGACAAGTTTGGCCGAGAAAAACGGTATATCGTGGCTTCAAGCGGTAACGCAGGCATTTCCTTGGCTTACTGGATGAGAGAGAGAACTGTCGTCTTGGTTCCCAGAGTCACTCCGAAAGAGAAAATCGAAGCCATCAAAGAGCTTGGAGCAGAAGTCATGGTTAAGGGCGAACACTTCTACGATTCCTGCAGGCTGGTTAGTGAGATAGCTCAAAATCGAGGGCTCATCAACATATCGCCTGGATCCGTGGAAAGATGGAGAGGGGATGTGGCGATCAGCCAAGAACTGGGAGAGTTAAAGCCAGATTACGTTTTTGTCCCCTCCGCCGATCTCACGCTGGCTTACGGAGTTGCCTACGGCTTCCAAGAGATGGCGAACGAAGGCTTGATTGAAAAACCGCCAATTGTTGTTGCATGCGTACTTCCGAATCATCCGTTGATCAAACTGTGTGGGGACGAAGACATCGATGAAACTCACAAACAGGTTTTCAATTCGATTTACACGCACGGAGAAGAAGGAGAGAACATCGAGAGAGTATTTCTAAATTTTCCGTTCGCAAAGGTGGAATCCACCACTAATCTGGATTCGGTAATGCGGTTAAATAAGAGATATCCAGACTATGACCCCGCCGTCTTAATCGCCATGTTCATTTCGAGAAAATACATGGACAGAAAAGTCGTGATTGTTACTGGGGTTAAGCGTTAGAGCCAAAAGGTCAAAATCACGAAAGTAGACTCTGCTTTTAATGAATAAGGCGCGAATTTTATGCGGTTACTTCTATTCCGGGTATCTTCACCCTGTTGTATAATATGTCTAGGATTTTCATCACAACGCTGATCCAGAGGAGGTAAATCAGCGCTATCAAGGTGTATGTCTCTATAACCCTCCATGTCCAAGAGGCTATGGTTTTGCCAGCGGAGGTGAGTTCCGGTATTCCGATCACAAGTAGGGCTGATGTGCTCTTGGCTAGGGAGCAGAACTCGTTGCTCCACGCGGGTATGACTATTCTTAGAGCCTGGGGGAGAACCACATATCTGATGGATTGAGCCCTTGAAAGTCCGAGGGAGAGGGCGGCTGTCATCTGGTCTTCGTAAACTGCCTCCATTGCCCCTTTTATGTAGCCCTTCTGATATGCGGCACTGTTGAGTGCAAAAACTATGAAACCCACCACGAATCTGTCTAAAAGTGGTATGTGGAGGGTGATGGGTACGCTGTAGTAGAATATGAAGAGCTGGACGACAAGCGGGCTTCCCCTGAAAAACTCCACATAGAACTTGATCAGTGTTGAAGCGATCTTTCCGCCGTACATGTCTCCTATTGCCAAAAGAATACCTAATACAAGGCCCACTAATACTCCGAAAAAGGTGAATTGAACGGTCAGAAGTAGCCCTCTCAAAATCATGGGGAAGTACCTGACTAGAAGATCTATCATCAGGTTCTACTCTCTTCTGGTTCGCTTGATTAAACGCGCCATGAACTTCCTTGCTCTCTCACTCGAGGGGTTTGTAAAGAAGCGCTCTGCTGGACCTCTCTCGACAATCGTACCCTCGTCAAAGAATATCATCTCAGTCGCCACCTCACGGGCAAACGGCATCTCATGGCTGATCACGAGCATGGTCGTTCCTTTTCTTGCCAGATCCCTTAGAGTGTCTATGACTTCTCCAGTTAGCTCCGGGTCAAGGGCTGAGGTTGGCTCATCGAGTATTATGATCTTAGGGTCCTTTGCCAACGCTCTAGCTATCCCGACCCTCTGCTGTTGTCCTCCAGACAGCTGGGCGGGGTAATGATTGGCCCACTCCTCCATCTTCACTTCTCTTAGAGCCTGCATCGCCCGCTCTCTGGCTTCTTTTTTAGGCGATTTCAATACGTGTCTTAGCGCTAATTCTACGTTTCCCAGGGCGGTTAGGTGATGGAAGAGCCAGATGTGCTGGAACACGAATCCTATTCTGGCTCTCGCTTTGTTGAGGTCTACGCCTGGTCTGGTCAAGCACTCTCCGGTGAGGAAGACGTCTCCCTCGGTAGGCGTGGTAAGCATTGCTAGGCATCTTGCGAGCGTGCTTTTTCCAGAGCCACTTGGTCCGAACATAAGCTTTATATCACCTTCCCTAATCTCCAGGGAAACATCTTTGACTGCGACTATTTTCCCGTATATTTTCCGCAGATTTCTGCACTCTAAGACTATGTCTGTCATTTTTCTCTTTTAGAGCCCCAACTGCTTCTTTTTTCTGCTCCCCCACACGTCCAAGTACGTCGCTAGCGGAAAGGTGAGCAGTACATAGAGGACGGCAGCTACGGTGTAGGGAAACACCATGTCAAGGGTTATCTTTCTCAGGGTGTCTGCCTGCCTCATCATCTCGACAACCCCGAGAATGAATGCGTAGGCGGAGTCCTTAACTAACAATGCGTATTCGCTGCCCAGACCCGGAGCCGCGATAATAAAGGTTTGAGGGGCAATCACGTAGATTATTGCCTGCAGTCTGGAAAGCCCCAGCGATCTAGCGCTCAACATCTGTTCCTCGCCTATACCCCTTATTGCTCCCCTGAACACCTGAGACTGGTTGGCCCCGCTTCTTAATCCAAGGGCGAAAGTTGCTGCGAAAAAAGGGTTTGCGAAGGGTTGCCCAAACACTGGAATGCCCCCTAGACCAAGGTACAGGAACAGCATGGTAACTATTTCTGGGACTCCTCTCAGAACTTTCTCATACCCATCAACTAGATTCTGGAAGGGCTTGCTCGCGTATGTACGTATAAACGCTAGAGGTATCCCTATGACAAACCCCAATAAAAAAGAGAGGATTGATATGGCTAGAGTTGTGGGTAATCCTCCTAGTATGAAGGTCAGCTTGTCAATGGGATCCACTTTTTATCACGAGTTGTTAACAATGCCACTTTTGCTTCAGCGCGTCCAGTTCACCACTGACGATCATTTCAGCAAGCTCGGAGTTTATTTTCTCGACAAGCGTGTCGGCGTCCTTGTGAGCTATGAAAGCCACTGGATAATATGGTCTGCTGTAGATTACAGCTAATTCTTTTCCCGGTTCCGCCAGAGCTATCCACTCGGTTGTGACTGGCGTCTCAGCATAAACACAGTCTATTCCACCCAATTTCAAGTCTTCGAGTGCAGTAAGGAAGTCTGAGAAAGTTACTAGAGAACCCGGAGCCTCTGCCATCAGCTCCTCTTGCTCCGTTGTACCATCCCCCGTTCCACAACTTAAGCCCAGGTCAACCAGTTCTCCTAGGGAATCAATCTCGGTTATGCCTAGTTCAACGCGTCTGCTTTCCAGCATTATTATTTGACCCACCGAAATGCTGTGGTACAGTGTAAACTGCACTTCTGCCAGCCTCGCCTTTTTTACTGAGAAGCCGCTTACTCCCAAGTCTATTGTTGCTGCTGCTCCTTTCTTAATCTCCGTTATTATGAGCTCGAAGCCCATATTCTTCCATTCTACAGCGAGATCCAGTCGTTCAGCAATAGTCTCAACTAGCTCCACCTCGAAGCCCATGAACTCGCCGGTCGCGCTCAAATTCTCAAACGGAGGCCAATCTGGTGAGCTCCCAACTCTGATTGTGCCTCTCTCCACAATGTTGTCCCAAATGGGATCTCCAACAGCTGGTGGAAACACAAGCGGACTTGCAAACAGCCCTGCTACGAATGCCACGACTGCTATCACTATCATTCCAACTGCCGCAACAGTTCTTGAAACAGCCATACCCTTTACCCTCGACCTAAACTTACATGTCACTGTATTTAAAACTTGAGCGCCCGCCTCCTCAAGCAGACTCTCAAATCCTCTTAAATACAAGGGCGCGCAAAGGAGTTGCAGTCGGGGGCTCAGAATTGAAGCGCGAATACCCAACTCAGCCTATAGTAGGGGTTGGAGCGGTCATCCTAAATGAAGGAAAAATCCTCCTTGTGAGGAGAGGCGTTGAACCTGGGAAGGGCAGGTGGAGCATTCCAGGCGGAGCGGTTGAACTCGGCGAGAAGGTCCGAGAAGCCACGATTCGAGAGGCTAAGGAGGAGTCTGGACTAGACGTGGAGATAATCGATGACCGCCCAATCGACGCGGTTGATAGCATGACAACCACAGAAGACGGACGCTTCAAGTACCACTACATCCTTCTGCAGTTTGTAACTCGACCAAAAGGAGGCACATTGAAGCCTGGGTCCGACGCCAAAGAAGCCAAATGGGTCCCACTAGAAGAAGTGGAAAAATACAACCTGACAAAACCCTTCCGAGCCTTCTTCCAGAAACACAAACACGAACTACAGAAACTCTAGAACGGCTAATTCTTATTGGAAAAGAAGAGCCTAGTCTGCCCCATGGTCTGAACGTCGAGAGCCTTCACCCTGACCACCATGGGAAAGTCTTTGACGGCGCCTCCGAGGAGTAGGCAGTGGTGAGGCGGCAGGTCTCGGGCTATGGACTTCACGGTCTCGGCGTCAACTCTGGCAGCCCTGCTGACGGTCTCTAGGTCGTGCTCGTTGGTGAAGTTGAAGAGGAAGACGTTGTCGGCTTGACGGTAGATGTTCTCCCTTATGGTGTCGGGTTGATTCGTGACAAAAGTTGTGAAGACGCCGAAGTGCCGCATGCGAGTGACA
>Ga0315306_10000013_pt1 | contig 101963 bp, 105 predicted proteins | sample TDP1_MG_FD_203803 | JGI IMG/M metagenome (GOLD analysis project Ga0315306, IMG submission 203803) | Freshwater sediment microbial communities from Lake Towuti, South Sulawesi, Indonesia - TDP1 | ecosystem: Environmental > Aquatic > Freshwater > Lake > Sediment | place: Indonesia: South... | reverse complement strand
AATCCCTACCTTGCGTACACTGTAATATTTGGGGCTGGATTGGATGGCATTAGAAAGAAAATTGACCCGGGAGAACCTGTTGATGTGAATGTTTACCACCTCAGCGAAGCAAAACGAAAAGAACTCGGAATTAAGGTTCTGCCAACATCGCTGAAGGAAGCTTTAGAGGGATGGAAAAGCGATGAGATTTGCATACAAGCATTAGGTAGAGAAAACGCTGCGAAATATATGGAACTTAAAATGCAAGAATTGAGAGAATATGAACCGCATATACAAAATAACAAAAATGATATAACATCATGGGAACTGCAAAAATACCTTTACGCTTAGTAACAAAATTAAATCTATCTTTAAGTATGAAGATTATTCTGTAATGCGAGAAGATGCACCAATGAAATATGACACCATAGTTGTCCTTGACTTCGGCGGACAATACTGTCACTTAATAGGAAGAAGAATAAGAGAACACGGAGTCTATTCTGAAATAGCCACTCATGACATAAAACCAGAGGAAATCAAGCTTCTAAACGAAAAATTTAACGTGAAGGGACTCATTTTTTCAGGAGGACCAGCAAGCGTTTATGGATCTAACGCACCAAGACCAGCCCCACATATCCTGGATTTAGACTTGCCAATTCTAGGCTTATGTTATGGACATCAACTTATAGCCAAAATGGTCGGAGGAAAAGTTGAGCCAGCCGAACAGAGAGAATACGGAATAGCCTACGTCACAATTGACAAGCCAGCAGGAGTTTTGAAGGGCTTAGGCAAGAAAGAGAAGGTTTGGATGAGTCACGGCGACACCGTTTTCACTATGCCTGAGGAATTTGAGGTTTTGGCACATACGGAAAATTGTCCAGTCGCCGCTTTTAGACATAGGAAAAAGTCGATTTACGGCTTACAATGGCATCCTGAAGTAGTTCATACAGAAAATGGCATGCAGATGCTTCGCAACTTCATATTTGAAGTTTGCAAATGCGAAGCTAACTGGAAAATGGAAGACATAATAGAAAAAATGATAAAGGAAGTAAAAGCGGAAGTTGGCGAAGGAAAGGCTATAATAGCTCTAAGCGGAGGCATAGACTCAAGCGTAGCAACCGCCATAGCAGCCAAAGCAATAGGCAACAGGCTTACAGCGGTTTTTGTCGACCACGGATTTATGCGAGAAAACGAACCAGAATTTGTAAAAAATGTATTCAAAAAATTCAAATTAAATCTCATAATAGCAGAGGCCCAAGAAAGATTTCTAGCCAAACTTGAAGGAATAGTTGACCCTGAAAAGAAAAGGAAAATCATCGGCGAAGAGTTCATAAGAGTTTTTGAGGAAATTGCACAGAAAACAGGTGCAGAATATTTGATTCAAGGAACGATATATCCAGACAGAATTGAGTCGGGTTTTAGAAAATTTTCCGATAAAATAAAGACACACCATAACGTTGCGGGTTTACCCATAAAAATTAATTTTAAAAAAATTGTGGAACCTCTCCGTGATTTGTATAAGGATGAGGCTAGAAAAGTTGCCAAAATGCTTGGATTACCAAAAGAAATAGTTTTTAGGCAGCCTTTTCCGGGTCCAGGGCTAGCTGTTAGAATTATTGGGAAATTAACAGAAGAGAAGGTTAAAATCGCAAAGAAAGCGGACAAAATTGTAAGAGAAGAAATTGAAAGAAGCGGCTTGGAAGAGAATTTGTGGCAGTATCTCGCCGTTTTAACTGACACAAAAGCTACAGGCGTGAAGGGAGATGCAAGAGCTTATGGTTATGTTGTTGCCATCAGAATCGTGGAAAGCCGAGAGGCAATGACTGCCAATTTTGCAAAAATTCCATACGAGGTTTTAGAGAGAATCTCAACTAGGATAACCAATGAAATACCGGAAGTCTCGCGAGTTGTTTATGATATAACCCATAAGCCGCCAGCAACAATTGAATGGGAGTAAGAAGGGTTAGATCTAAACTTTAGGCTTCTGCGTTAAATCTTCAATTTTTGCCTTTTTGAGCATATTTACATGTTTAACTAGCTCGCCGACAACAGTCTCTAAAACCATTTTTCCCTTTTCTGCAGAAGCTGTTGTTGATTTCCCAAACACTCCAGAACTGGTTTCGTCCACAGTGACTAAAGGAAGACTTATACCTTTCGCTTCCGCAACGTGTTTGCGAGGTTCTTCATCTACAGCTCTATTCATACTCACAATTTGTGGATGCAAAGCCAGATTCACAGAAGTTTCCTCAGCCGCAGCATGCCCCCTCTTCTTCTGGTTCAAAACTGCCTGGCAAAAGCTTGCCTGCAGCCTCCCACCACTGAAAGACGGATACAAAAATCCCTTCTTCTCTCAGTTCTCTGGCCATCTCTAGGAGAGCACAGCGATTCCCACCGTGTCCATTGACTATTACAATCTTTTTGACGCCATAATAGTTAAGTGACAAGCATACTTCTTTCACATAATTTTTGAATGCTTTAGGCGATATGAAAATTGTTCCCCAGAATTGCTTGTGATGAGAACTTACGCCGAAGGGAATCACTTGTAAGCAGACAACATCCGCTTGTTTGGCTGTTTCTTCTGCTATGGCTTTAGCTATTAAATGGTCTGTTCCAAGCGGATTGTGCGGTCCATGCTGTTCATTTGAGCCAACAGGAAGAATAGCAACATTATTCCTCGTGAAATACTCTTTAGCTTCAATCCAACTCATTTCATGAAGCAAAATCTTCAAGGCTTTCACCTTTCATAAAATTGTTTATATTAAGAGGCGATTGAATATAAGTTTGCAGTTTAAGAATGGTGGAAACCTTGAAGGCTTAAAATGAGGATATTATGTATGTTAGGCCCGAGACGCTTATTTGGCACAAACGGAATTCGGGGAGTTGTCAACAAAGAATTAACTATAGAAATGGCGATTAAAATTGGAAGCGCAATAGGGACATTCTTTAAACAAGGAAAACTCATAGTTGGATATGATGTTAGAACAAGCAGCTCAATGCTTGCAAGAGCCCTCATTGCTGGTTTAAACGCAACCGGATGCGATGTGCTTTTTGCCGGGATGGCACCTACACCTGCATTGCAATATGCAGTGAAAAATCACGAAATAGACGGAGCGGTGATAATAACTGCATCTCACAATCCGCCAGAATATAATGGAATAAAAGTCGTATGGAATGATGGAATAGAGCTTTCCCGTGAACAAGAAATCGAAATCGAAAACATATTTTTTAATGAAAAAGTACGCTATGCAAAGTGGAACAGTATAGGAGGAACATACGATCTACCTAGAATAATTGACGACTATATAGATGCAATAAAACAACATGTGAACGCTAAAAAAATAGCTAAACAACATTATCATATTGTGGTCGATGCGGCAAACAGTGTTGGCAATCTAGCCGTACCACGCTTACTTCGAGATTTAGGATGTAAAGTTACTACTATAAATGGAAACATTGACGGAACATTTCCTGGAAGATTACCTGAACCCAGACCAGAATACCTTAAAGATTTGGCTTCAACCGTAAAAGCCGTTGGAGCAGATTTGGGCATAGCATACGACGGTGATGCTGACCGCTCGATTTTTGTCGATGAAAAGGGAGAAATCTATTGGGGAGACAAGACCCTTGCGTTAGTTGAAATATACTTCTTAAAGGATAATCCAGGCGAGAAAATCGTTACACCAGTAAGCTCCTCAACCTTGGTTCAAGAAATAGCCGACACTTATGACGGAAAAATTGTGTGGACTAAAGTCGGTAGTGTCACTGTTTCCCAAACCATGAAAAAATTGAAAGCAAAGCTTGGCGGAGAAGAAAACGGTGGAATCTTCTACGGTCCCCATCAATCTGTTAGAGACGGAGCAATGGCAACAGCCCTAATCCTAGACATTATGGCCAAAACTGGAAAAAAACTTTCAAAGCTCCTTGGGATGCTGCCAAGATATTTTATCGCGAAAGGAAAAGCAGAATGCCCAGAGAAGCTTAAAGAGAAAACCTTAGAGAAGTTAGTGAAACAGACGAAAGGGTTAAAGATAAGCACTATTGATGGAGTTAAAATATGGTTTGAGGATAAAAGCAATATTCTAATGAGACCAAGCGGGACAGAACCCATTTATCGGTTATATGCAGAAGCCAAATCCGAAGAACAGGCTACGCGACTTGTCAACAAATATGGGTTAAAACTTAAAAAGATAATTAAAAATTTAAAGGGTTAAAAACAGTTTCCCACGCTTATCGCAGTGGAGAACACCATACATGTCTTCATCAATACTAAACATAAAACCAGAAGAAGTTAACACAGTCGAAAAACGTGGAAAATATATAGTCGGCATCATAGGTTGCGGACAAATCGGTGTTCTCCACGCTTGTCTCTTTGCTGAGGCAGGATTTAAAGTCAAATGTGTAGACGCAAATCAGACCATAGTGAATAGTATTGCACGAGGAAAAATACCCTTTCTAAAACGTGAAATTGAGCTTAACCTAAAAAATTACGTAAAAACGGGACTTTTAAACGCCACAACTGATGTGAAAACGGCAGTTTCGCAATGTGATGTCATTACTATAACAATTTCAGTGGAAATCGACGAGAAGAAAAAAGCCGACTACTCAAACATAGAAAACACTTGTAAACAAGTGGGCTTGAGCCTCCGCCGTGGCTCCGTAGTAATTGTTACAAGTATTGTTGGAGTAGGTGCGACAGAAGGCTTGATTAGAGAGATCTTGGAAAACACCTCAGGATTTAAAGTTGGAGTCGATTTCGGCTTGGCATACAGCCCAATTCGAGTTTCAAATGGACAAACATTGGAAACCCTAGCAAATCAGCAGCGGATTATCGCAGCAACAGACAAAAACAGCATAAACGCTGCTTCAACAATCTTAGAAACCATTACAAAAGGCGAATTGAAAAAAAACTGGAATGTAAAGACAGCAGAAGCTGCTACACTTTTTGAAGCAATACAGCAAGACGTAAACGTTGCCCTTGCTAAAGAACTTGCCCTATTTTGCGAAAAAGTAAGATTGGATTATCTTGAGGCTCATAAACTCACGAAAACCAGAGATTCTTCTACACTTTCTTTACCAACGCTTGCCAATGAAAATATCCAAGAAGAGCCATATCTTCTATTAGAAGACTCCGAAAATGTAAACTTGAAGCTTCGAATCCCCACAATTGCCAGAGAAATAAACGAAGAAATAACTAAACATGCAATAAATTTGACTAAGGATGCGTTAAGAAACTGCGCAAAGACACTGAGAAGAGCGAGAATTTCTTTGCTTGGAATTTCACAAGTACCAAACATGAAGAGTTCTCCTAAAAAAATAGTGAAAGAACTTGCGCGAATGTTACAAGCTAAGGGTGCTAAAGTTAGTTTTTACGACCCATACTTTTTAGGCGATGATTTGGATGAGATGCAATGCTATCTAAAGAAAAATCTAACTGAGGCTTTGGAAGGTACAGATTGCATATTAATACTGACAAGTCACGACCAATTTAAACGTCTAAACCTAAAGAAAATGAAATTTATGATGAAAATGCCAGCGGCAATTGTTGATTTTGAAGGAATCATTGAGCCGGATAAAGCTGAAAAAGAAGGCTTCATATATCGGGGGTTAGGAAGAGGAGTCTGGACAAAATGAAAAAGTTAGGCGTAGCAATCATCGGAGCAGGTTTCTGGGGAAGAAACCATGCAAGAGTCTTTAAAGAATTAGAAGAAACTGAGTTATTGGCCGTCTGCGACAAAAATGTTGAAAAAGCAAAAGACGTAGCTAAACAATTCGATGTAAAAGGTTACACGAACAGAGGAAAAATGCTGAAGAGAAAAGACATCGAAGCGGTAAGCATTTGCACGTGGTCAATAGACCTTGCGAAAGAAGCGTTAAAAGCTTTGAAAGCCGGAAAGCATGTTCTAGTTGAAAAACCCATGGCTACAAACGCGAAACAAGCAGAAAAACTTCTAAAAAAAGCTGAAGAAGAAAAATTACACCTAACAGTAGGTTTTTTGATGCGGTTTATTCCAGGCATCCAACACCTCAAAAATGCAATTGAAAAAAAGACAATCGGTAACCTTGTCTGTGCCACAGCAAAAAGAGTTTCCGAATGGCCCGAAAGAATAGGCGACATCGGAGTTGTCAAAGACACAGCAATCCATGATATAGATATAATAAGGTATTTATTTGATGAAGAACCAATTGCCGTTTACGCAAAAACTGGAAGCATGAAACACAAAAAATTCGAGGATTACGCCCAGATAATGCTAACCTTTGAAAGTGGAAGAAGTGCCTTTATTGAATCTAACTGGCTAACACCGTATAAAACAAGAACCTTGGTGGTTACAGGGAGCAAAGCAATAATGAAACTTGACTACATCACGCAAGAATTAACAATCGAAGACGCGAAAGAAACCATGCAGCCGAGATATCCATGGCAAGAACCCTTAAAACTTGAACTTCAACACTTTGCAAATTGTGTTTTGAAAAAGGAGAAACCACTAATAACTGGGATGGATGGTTTCAAAGCTCTTCAAATCGCTGAGGCAGCATTAAGGTCTTCGGCAGCTGGCAGAGCAATAAAGCTAAAGTAAAGTGTTCATGATTTCTTTTGCATTCCACTTTTAAGATTAAAGGGATTACCATTTAGAAGAATTCTTTCAGGAATTTTTTCCTTCCATTTTTTCAAAAATGGTAAATCATCGCTTTCTTTTCGCAGTTCATCAGGTAGCATTTCTGGAATTTCGTCACGTATTGGATACCATCTTAAACATTTTGGACAAATGATTAAGCCTTCAACTATCTCTTCTTTCTCTTCAAAAACAAGTAATTCAAGCGGATGATGCTTATCTATCGGACAAGCCAATATTTCCATCAGTTTCCTCTTCATTTTTGCACATCCTTTAAACAAATATCAAATAAGTATTTATTAAATTTGTCAAACTATCGATGAACAATAATATCCAAAACCAATTGATACCAGTTTGGACCGATCGTTCTAACAATCCGACCAAAAGGAATTTCGAACGCCACATCTAGACTCTTAAGTTTTTCACCCACTTTCAACTTAGCCTTCTCGATCAGATTTTCGTTTTTCTTGGCATGTTCAAAATCGTAATAATGTATCCATCCGCCAGCTTCTTTGATGGCTAACAGAGCATAGGGCAAGTATTCAAAGGCTTTTTCAGGCAGAGGCATAAGAACTCTGTCCGCTAAATGGCATAGTTCTTTTTCAACAACATCTTTGGCATCGCTAAGTATTGGCACAACTTTTCCATATACCCTGTTTAGTCTAATGTTTTCTCGCATACTTTGAATACAGGCGGGATTAATATCTATTGAACACACTTTCTGAGCATTAGAGTGCCTAGCAATGACGAAGGAAAAACAACCAACTCCAGCAAACATGTTTACGACAACTTCTCCGTTTCTAATTTGCTTTGCAATCCGCATTCTTTCATAGAAAAGCCTAGGTGAAAAATAGCATTCTCCAACATTAACAGAGAAAAGGCATTCAGACTCTTTGTGAACCGCATTGGTTTTATTTTCGCCAGCAATGTATTCTAGTTTTCGAAGTCTAAAATCTCCATGAACCGGGCTTGTCTGAGCCAACACCGTTTTAACATTCTTATGAACGTTCATAATCATTTCAGCAATAATCTGACTGTACTTCCTCGATATCTCAGTTAGACGTAAAATTGCTATGTCTCCCACAATATCGTAAGAACTGTAAACATAGGCTAATTCATCTGGGGGAAGAAACTCTGAAAGAATTTGTTTCAAACGCCTTCTCAATCTCTCTCCTTTTCCATCATGAAACATAAGAATGGCTAAAAACATTTAAAAGCAAATTGGATTTCCTTTTTAGAAGAGGAAGTTAACATGGAAAAAGCAGCAACTGGAATCGTATATGAATGTGTAAGATGTGGAGCAAAAGTCCCTTCTGAAGAGTTGGAACTTCGCGGCGGAGAAATGAAATGTATAGTTTGTGGCTATAGGATTTTGAAAAAGATAAAACCTCCAGTTGTGAAGCGTATTCCAGCCAAATGAAATATAGATTAAAGAGGTAAACTATTCAATCTATGCGAAGTTGATTCTTTTGGATTAGTAAGGCTCTAACGGTTATATTAGAATATTTCTTTTTCCCCTATTTTACGGAGAGCCCTTCCGCGAAGTTTTATCGTTGGACCGACAACCTCTTCAGGTTGTTTTTCAACGGTTTTCCTCTTTATGGTTTCCCCACAGACTCCTCTCAGAAGCAATCGCCTTTTTACGCAAATGGCGTACGTACAGTTCGCAACGTTGCACATTTCTTCGGTCCATCTACACCATACACCGTCTCTGCGGAAGATGGTAGCATTTTTCGCGCATTTGAAGGATTGACATGTAGGAGAACAAGGTTTCACTTCAGCCAATTTATGCACAACCTTTGGCGTTTATTAACAAAACTTTACCTTTCGCAATACTTCTCTAACAAATACGTTTTACAAGACTTGATATAAAGTTTTTTCTTCTAAACTCCTTATTTCAGCTCTAGCTTGCACTTTTCTTTGGTGCATAACGTTTTCTTCTATAGATTTCTATCAAAAGAAGTAGAAGCATAGTTGCTGCAATTATTATTGCTGTTAATAAGTAGCTTGTTTCTACAAGGAACCCTGCTAATATTACGTATTTCTCCAATTTAATTTCAATTACTCTTGAGCTATCGACGTAAGATGTTGTCACTATGCAGGGGCTTGAATGACCTGGTAAGTTAACTGTTATTTGCAAGTCTCCCCCGATAATATTGTAAAATGTAGCCAAACCGCTTGATTCCATTAACGGTGAATATTGCAAAGCTTCTTGCCTCAATGTCACGTTTACGTTAGGAATTGACTGACCAAAGTAGTCGACAACCTTAATGGAAACATTTAGATTGTAAAGTTTGCAAACTATGGGTAACTGTGTTTTTTGGAACAAAATAATAGTTGTCTCATTTAGCTTCACATAGTTGCTGTTTCGTTTTCCATAAACCTCTATTCTATATTTTCCAACTGCGCAATTAATTAAGGCCATTCCATTAACAGTGTTGTTTTGGCGATTTAATCCTCCCATTAATTCCTGAACTTTAACCATGAGCTCATCTTGGATTGTATGGTTCTGTCCATCAGCTACGTAAACCTCCAGAGCCACTATTGGGCAGATAATTTTTATGTTAAACCAATCCTTTGCTGGCAACTGCAGAATCGACGTAATATTAAATGACACACCGTATCTCGAGGCATTTAAAACATACGTAAAATTAGGTAATAAGTTATGGACAACGGCTGTTCCAGTAATATTTGTAGTTAATGTCTGATTTTCTAGTGGGGGCGTGCGTGTTAAATATATCTTAGCTTCAGGGATGCCAATTTCAACACCATCTACAACCGCTGTAACTAGAATTTTTAGATTAGTCAGGTTACAGAGAAAATCTAATGGCACTGCTCCAGTAATGTTTATCCACTGCTCACCAACCTTTTCTCCCTTATAAAACGCTTTGCCCGTGTAGTTTCCAATTTCAAGTTTCATCTGAACTAAACCTTTTGAAGTACTATTTGCTTCCATAACGGACTTTTCTTTCTCAAAAATCTGGATTGTTACGTTTTGCACAGTTTCTCTGGCGAGATTCATTGTAGTAACGTTAATATCGAAACCGGGAACCATAAAATTCTGAATGTCTGGCGGGTTTTTTCTTGTTATATTTGATGTGGAAGTAACGTTGACAGTATATGTGCCGATCGAGGCATTTAAAGGAACAGGCCAGTGCGCAGCGATTAAGCCTCCCTCAGTGGCGTTTACACTAGCTTTTGGATCTATTATTTTTCCTTGGAAGGTTACTTTTATTGTAACGTTTTCGTTTGGCTTATATCCTGCCGCTTTGATATCTACGAGTTGGAGTCTGTGATATTCTGTGGAGTTTGTTAATCCAATAAAGAACGTGCTAGTAGCTAATGTTTTGTTGAAGGCAACGGTATACGTACCAGTATAATTTGTGTGTGGTGTTCCGTTGAAAAGGGTTGGGTAAACAACTGTAACATTGTGTCCTTCTCCAGTGTTTGTGGTATTGGTAAGCGTTACAAGCGCCCAATAAGTTTCATTTGCAGGAGGAGGAGTCTTGACTGTGACGTTTGCAAAGTATATGGTATTTGGTTGTCCACCAGTTACATTTACCCAAATTTCAACAACGCTGCCTCCCTGTAGTTGCCGAGGGTATGGAAGTTTTTTCGCTTCAATATAGTATGCGGGCTCTATATAGAACCATGAAGTAGCGTTAATATCTTTTTCAACATCTTGTAAAGTTATTGTGTAGTTTCCCCCCGGAAACTTAGGAACAGAAAAAGTTGCGCTCACGGTATTTCCAGTTGCATTTGCTTTAGTAACATTTTCGTTGTGAAACCAAATTTGATATAAACCATTAGTATTGTTTATAGTTCCGAGGATGCGAATGGGATCTCCAACTTTTCCGCGGTGATTCGTTGGAGTAATAGAAGCAATCTCCACACCTATCGCTCTTACATAAGGAAGAAATATTGCAAAAGTAAACATGGTGGCTAGTATAATCATAATAACGGTTAAAACAGTTGTTTTCCTCAAGCTATATTACTCTCCATCTGCCATGTGTGCGTTTCTGTATGGTTTGAACACATTTACTATCAACAGAACATTTTAAACTTTACCTTTTAGACGCGTAAACCGTAAACAAATTTCAGCTAACAACGTGTTGGTATATATTTGTTCAGGTTACAACCTCCATAATTCATACCTCGGATTCGTTAATCCAAAGAAGCAGACCCGTATTGTCCAAGGTATATAATTATTTTTACTTTTCTGTGAATCTCTAATTTTACGAACCCCAACTTTTGCACTATTATAAAAAAGGGAGAGACTTGGAAGTTTTGTTTTGTTCTTACTATCAAATGAAATGTCGCCTTTGCCATCTTTCCCATTCCATTAATGCTTCAGCTTTTTTACGTTCAGCCTCCAGCATGGCAGTTTCAATTTCTTTTTGATAGCCAAGATAAGTGTTAATGGTAGCACTGCCATTATCTCCTTGTAAACTTATAGATTCTTGCAAACCACCTTCGAGTTTCAATAATCGAAGCAGTTTTCCTGCTAAGGAGTTCTTTTCTAATTTTATTCTCCTCATTTCCTTCACCACATTAAAGATATGTAGAAAAAGAAGTATAGGAATTGTGCCGTCAGATGACGCTCTCATAATACTGTCATATGACGGCTAAATCAATAAATATAGCAAAGACAATTTTAATAGTGATAAAGTTTGAGGTGGTGTCGAAATAATGACATTGTTCGAGGTTGTTTTGAAAGTAACGTTTGAAGCCGTTCTTATCGATTTATCGCGGAGATTTCCATCTGCAAAGATATTCATCTGGTGTAACAGAGAAAATGACGTTATCGAAGTAATTGTAAAAAACCCGGAGGATTATCCTCTTGTTGTAGAGGAGATACGTGCACGCGATATCCTTGGGGTTATTGAAGAATCATCTGATAATCGAAGCTTTTGCTTAATTGTACACAAATGTCATTGTATGATGGAAAACACCATAGTAAGACATATCGGGACGCTAGATGTTCTTAACATTTTCCCAAACTTAATAGACAACGGTTGGGTATATCATCGGCTTATAGTGTTTAGACACGAAGACTTGGAGGAGCTTCTGCGACGTCTTGAGAAGTGGGCATGGACTTACAAGATTTTGCGCAAGGTTCCTTTTGACGGTTTCATTGCAAGTTCTTTGACACTTACAGCTGACGCCTTATTTTCTAACTTAACTGAGAAACAAATCGAAGCCATGCTAACTGCATATCGACACGGTTACTATAACTTGCCAAGGAATTCTGATGTCCAAACAATAGCTGCTAAAGAGAAGGTACCAAGAACGACATTTCAGGAACATCTCAAAAAAGCTGAAAACAAGATAGTAGCAGCTCTAGTTCCATACATCCAATTATTTAACCACGCTCCACCAGAGAAAAGAAGAAACCTCAGAATTAAGTAGAACAGTTATGAAATAGATGCTATAAAAAACGTGCCAATCAATTAGTCGTCTAGAGGCAGATGTATAGCGAATTCGCAGGTGCCATCTTCTTTGAGGAGTGCCCCTTGGATCTACACTTTCACTGGATTTCTGAGAATGCCTTCAGTTTTCTTTCTTGTAACCCTGCCTTCCTAAACGTCATAACTGATCTCACTGGATGCATGGAATAACCAGGGCTACATATTTGTCTTTGAACTGTCATGTGACTTATTCAATGTCAGACAGCACTATGTAATAAAATATAACAGTGCTGCAACCTCCAGAGAGAGAAGGGTTGGGAGGATATATTTTTACTCTGAAATATTGTAAACTTTTATCTTTTTATAACGTAAACAGCCTTTATTTTAATAAAAAATAACTTAAATGCTTAACAAGGTAAAACAATGTTTAAAATTGCGAGGATTAAATATGATTGATGAAATCTTAAGCCTTGTTGAGAAGCATGAAGAGTGGCGGGGAAAACAATGCTTGAACCTTATTCCCTCCGAGAATGTTATGAGCTCAGCTGTTCGACGGTTTCTCTCCTCAGATCTTGGACATCGTTACACTGCAAGAGACCGCTTCTACATGGGTACTCGCTTCACCGATGAAATCGAACATTATGGCGAAGAATTAGCTAAAAAAGTCTTTAGATCTGATACAGCGAATTTGCGTCCCCTTTCTGGGCATATCGCGGATTTGATTTTCTTAGCTAGTTACGCGAAGCCAAATAACACCCTTATGTGCGTTTCTCCAAACGACGGCGGATATCCAGGAATGTGGGAAAACGGCTTAGCTGGGCTTCTCAGCCTTAAGGCCATGCCCTTTCCTTTTTCAAAACATGACATGAATGTAAAAGTAGAAGAAGCAAAGGAAGTAATAAGACGCAAAAAGCCTAAAATCGTAATTTTTGGTGCAAGCCTAATCACTTTTCCTCACCCAGTTAAAGAACTAGCCGAGGTTGCTTGTGAGAATTGTGCGATTGTAGGATTTGATGGTTCACACGTTTTTGGACTCATTGCAGGAGAACGGTTTCAAGACCCACTAAGAGAAGGAGCGCATGTCTTGTTCGGTTCTACCCACAAAACCTTCTTCGGCCCTCAAGGAGGCATCATTCTGGCAGATAAGGAGCATGGAGAAGTCATGAAAGCTAGAATTTACCCAACTTTTGTGGATAACGCCCACTGGAATCGTATAGCGGCGTTGACTTTGGCTTTGGCTGAAATGGAAAATTTTGGTAAAGCCTATGCAGAGCAGGTAATCTGCAACTCACAAACTATAGCCAAAGCTTTGTATGATTACGGCTTTCCTGTAGTTTGCCAACATTTAGGGTTCACCCAGTCACATCAAACAATATTGGATTATGGAGGTTATGAGCAAGGTAGAGCATTTGCAGAAAAACTTCAAAACGCAAACATTATTGTTGATTGTGCTGTTAGAATCGGCACGTGTGAGGTTACAAGGCGTGGAATGAAAGAGGATGACATGCTAAAAATAGCTGAATTGATTAAAAGAACAGTTATTGACAAAGAACAGCCTGAGAGCATCCGAAATAATGTTGCTAAACTTTGCTCTGAGTTTCAAAAAGTTGAATATTGCTTTGATAAATGAACTGAGTTTATTAGCCATTTCTCATTTCATATCTTCATAGAAAGTGTAATCTAGGAAAGTAACGGGCTTGGAAGCTTTGGTTCCGTCTTCACTCATGCAAGCTTTAAAGAAGCAGAGGTATCATTTTGTGGGTCGACATTCAGCAGTTAAAAGATGTAGATGGCTTTACGAAACTTTGATTCATGACAGACCATGTTACAAACAGAAGTTTTACGGAATAAAAACGCATCAATGCATACAAATGACCCCTGCACTTTTCTACTGCACACAGCAGTGTCTATTTTGTTGGAGAGCCCAGAGTGGTGACCTTCAAACTACATGGAACGAGACGGAATTGCCAACATGGGATTCTCCAGAAGAGATTGTTAAGGAAAGTATTGAGGCGCAACTTAGAATCTTAAGTGGATATAAGGGAAACCCTGAGATAAACAAGCAAAAATTCAAGGAAGCCTTAACTCCTATGCACGCAGCCATAAGCCTAACTGGCGAACCAACACTCTATAAGCACATAGGAAAGTTAATTCAGGCTTTTCGCAGGAAGGGGTTCACAACTTTTCTAGTGTCCAATGGAACCGTGCCTTCAGCCCTAGCCAAATTGATCGAGGAGCCAACACAACTTTACATTTCTGTTTGTGCCCCAGATAAAGAAACCTTTAAGCATGTTTGCCGTCCCCAAATTCCGAAGGCTTGGGAAAACCTAACCAAAACTTTAGAGCTTTTGCCCAGCTTTAAATGTTCAACAGTAATCCGAATAACATCAGTACGAGGTTTAAATATGAAAAACATAGAGGGCTATGCTAGACTCATTGAAAAAGCTAATCCAACATATATTGAGCCTAAAGCCTACATGCACGTTGGGTTCTCCAGACTTCGCCTTGGATATGAGGACATGCCAAGTCATCAGGAAATCTGCGAATTTGCAGAAAAAATAGCAAAGGAAACCAGTTACAATGTTATAGATGAATCAGCCGAAAGCCGAGTTGTATTATTGAGCAAACTTGAAAAACCATTAGATTTGGCAGTCAATAAAAATTTTGGCAAATAATTCAAATTTGTGCACGAGTTAATGGGTCTGATGAGATTTAATGAATTGAATGAGAACAAAGCTTAAATAGTCTATTCATTATTACCCTAAGTCTTGAACCATAAATTTAATTAAGGTGGTGACACATGGTTAGCGAAGGAAGAGGGCGATTGTTCAGAAGGAAAGACGGCAAATACCTGATCTATGTGCCAAAGGACTTGGCTGAAGATAGCATGTTCCCATTCAAAGGCTCAGACTCAATATTCGTAAAAATAAGCTTCAAAGTCGGCGGAGACAATGAACTGCTGTTGATAGAGAAATGGAAAGAACCATTGCCCGCATAGTGAACAATTGTCCAAAACAAAAATGCATTAAACCACTCCCTCCATTTTTAGATACAAAAAGACACTTATGCCTCTCCCATTCTAAATTAACCCAGGAGCAATTCTATGTCGTCACTGAAGAGAGTTCTAGGAGATATAAGGAAGGAACTAAGAGAGAAGGAAAAAATCCGTGAGAATGCTCAAAAAGACATGCGAAAGGCAACAAGCCTTTCAAAACAAGCAATACTTCTAATGCATCAAAAAAGGATAAGGGAGGCAAAAAAACTAATCGAAAAAGCAAAAGAAATTATTTCAAAGCTCACTCATACCTCAGCTGAATACCCTGAAATCATCTTCAGCGGCTTGTTCAATGCAGCACTTCAAGAATATTCTGAAGCAAACATATTTCTAAAAATGATTGAAGAAGCAAGATTCATAACACCAAATGAAATCAATGTGCCCTCAGTGGATTATGTTCTTGGATTAGCTGATGTCATAGGGGAATACAGGCGCATGGCTTTAGATGCTTTGCGAGAGGGAAAGATAAAGAAAGGCGAAAAATGCTTGCGGATAATGGATGAAATTTACACCGAACTTATGGCTATGGACGAGGCTTACATGCTAGTTCCCGGCCTGAGAAGAAAATGCGACAGCGCGAGAAAAATCATTGAAGCCACACGTGGAGATGTAACCCAAGAAATGAGAAGAAGCACATTAGAAAAATATCTGAAACGTTTTGAAAAGCTAACAAAGAAAAGATAAGCACACAAATTTCTTGAGTAGAATGACATGCGCATACTCAGTACAAAACCGTCATTTTCTGTTAAAAAAGCTCATGAAACGCAATTACGATTGTCTAAACACATCATTTTCGAAGATGCGCTACCTGAAAAAATTAGGTTTGTTGCTGGAGTCGATGTTGCCTATGTAAGAGGAACATCTATAGGCGCCGTGGCAGTTTTGGAGTACGATTCTCTTAAACCTGTAGAAGCGCAAACGACCCTTTGTAAAACTCGATTCCCATATATTCCGACACTGCTTTCTTTTAGAGAAGTCCCTCCAGCAGTCATAAGCATTAAAAAGCTGCGCGTGCAATCTGACGTTTGCCTCGTCGATGGTCATGGTTTTGCGCATCCTTATCGGTGCGGGTTTGCAAGCCATTTAGGACTTGTGCTGCGTAGACCGACAATAGGTGTTGCAAAAAGTAAGTTGTTTGGCGAAGTTGAAAATGCTAAAGCAGAAAAAGATGTTGCTTTTCTAAAGCATGACAACGAAGTTGTTGGTGCAATGGTCAAAACGAAAAGCGGGTGCAAGCCCGTTTATGTTAGCGTTGGACACATGGTTTCTTTGAAAACAGCCATAAAAATTGTTAAGCATTGTATACGCGACAACCGTATTCCAGAACCAATTTTAAAAGCCCATGAAATAGCAACAGAGAAAACGAAAAATCAATATCGCCTCGGCAACTAACAAGTAACCAGTGATATTCAATTGCTCCACCCAAAACTTAAGGCATTAGCAGAAAAGATTCGCGAGAAGAACCTTCGAAAAAAAGTTATAGGGTTGCTAGAAAACCCAACTTTTGAAATAAACGGGAAAAAGCATTCAGGGCTTCCTCTTGATGTTTCGCCAGCAGGATTATCTCATCATCATTGTTACCATGGAGGTTATATTGAACATATTGTTTCAACAGCCAACATTGCATTAGCAATGTGTAATTCTGTAGAGAAAGTTTATCATGGGAAGATAAATCGTGACCTTGTCATAGCTGGCGTTTTGTTACACGACATTTTTAAGCCCGTTACATATGCCGTGAATGAAAATGGGAGTTACAGCCCAACACGCTTAGCTGATTACATGGACCATTTATCCCTTATAATTTCAGAGCTTGTTCGAAGAGACTTTCCATTAGAGGTGATTCACATAGTTTCAGCTCATCATGGAGATTACGGCCCAATTAGACCGCACACTGTGGAAGCCTTGATTTGCCATTTGGCAGATTTAATGGATTCACGAATGAATGGTCAAATCTTAAGCGCAGCCCAATATCTCACAAGAAAAGCTGTTGGCGAAGAACTACGTGGGTTAGATTCGAGAGAAGCATTCGAAATCATCTATTCGAAGTCTGTTGAAGGCTGGGAAGGCGTAGCAAAAGCAGTTGAAAAAATAAGAAGAAAAAGGAAAACACACAAAGCTTAATAGGATTTACAGCTTGAAAATTGAAGAAAGGTGGTTGTGAAAATGGAAATATCATTTGAAGACTTTCAAAAGTTGGACATGCGTGTTGGAAAAATTTTGGAGGCAAATCAAATTCCAGGTTCACGAAATCTCATAAGAATGATTGTGGATTTTGGAACCGAGAAAAGGCAGGCAGTCGCTGGTCTTCTACAATGGTATAAACCTGAAGACTTGGTTGGTAAGAAATATGGGTTTATACTGAATCTTCAGCGGAGGAAGTTGATGGGTGTTGAATCTCAATGTATGATTTTGGCCGCTGAAGACGATAAAGGAAATGTTGTGTGTTTGCAGCCGGAAGAAGATATTGCTGAAGGAAGCAAAATACACTGAATTAGTGCGTTCGACTTTTAGCTCAACAGTTTGACTATGGCTTCAGCTTTGTCCTTACTTCCAGCTAGATATTCAACCATTTCTTGATCTAAATCAAGCCATTTCGCAAGTCCAGCAGCCATGTCTGCGTTATTTTTAAAAATAATCTTTAGATATTGGAGAACTTCTTTTGAGGCCCTATTAGCTGAAATGTGGCATTTACGCTTAATCTTGTACCCTATACTTAGCTGCGTTGCACGTTCCGCCTTAGACCTTGACAACATTTGTATGCGCTGAGGAAACTTGAACGGTATCCACCCGTGGGTTTTTGTATTTTGTCTAGCCATTGCCACACCTGCAGTCATATAATCAATTACGTAGCGTGTAAAGCTCCAGTCTTGGGTTGCACGGATTCTGCCGCGATAAACGTCTGCCATTGAAAGCGCATCCATGGCTTTTGCCAAGTCATGCGGGTCAGTTAGGTGAGCTGGAACATTCTCATATATCCATTCAAAAAGCATGTCAATGTCAACATCAGCCATGTCCACAGTTTGTTTCGCACTGATACAAGTCCTTCCATAAATTATCATTCTTAACACGTTAAAAATCGTCTCTTGTCTGTCGCGGTACCCAAGCCAAGAAACATCTTCATAGGTTAGCTTTTTCTTGCCTTGAGCCAAGGCTTGTAGGTCGTTCACCGCTGAGCGAACATCACCCTCTGAGCGTTGGGCAATAAATTTCAAAGCATCTTCATCGGCTTGAATATCTTCATGCATACATATACGCTTCAGGTGCTTCATTACTTCGCCAGCTGGAGGCTTCTTAAACTCTATTAGGAGGCAGTAGCTGCGAAGATTTGAGAAGCGTGGGTCATAGGCGTTGTTTGCAATCAAAATTATTGGGCATTGGGCATTTTTCACAATATCGGTTATTGCTTTCACTCCGCCTTTGTCGGCGGTCCCTGTTAACCCATCCAATTCATCGAGCAAAACAATTCTTTTTCCACCAAACAATGACCCGTATTGCGAGGCTAACCCAGCAAAATGATGTATGGCGTCTTCTGTTCGATAGTCACTTGCATTTTTCTCAACAAGCTCCATTTTGGAATCATTAGCAAAAGCTTCAACAGTAACTGTTTTCCCAATGCCTGGTGGCCCATATAAGAAGGCAGCCCTCTTTTTCGGAACGTCCTTCTCCCAAGATTTGACCCAGCCAATGAACTTTTGAATTGCTTCTTTGTTTCCAACAACTTCGGCTAGAGATTTTGGTTTATGCTTTACAGTCCAAGCAGCATACAAAAATTTACACCTAACTTGCCTTTTTTAATTCGTAGCTAGCTTCAACAAGCCTAGCCAACAACGCGCTTAGCTGAACCTCTTCATCTGCACCTTCAACAAGCCTGTAATCTATTTCGCCAACAACATCAGCCAACTTTATCTTCCATGGCTCTGGAATTTCAGTCCTAAAGATTTCTGTGTGGACTTGACGGATTATGTCGCTTCCAGCCACCCCGTATTTTTGAATCATGTCGCGTAGCTGTTTTCTTGCTTCTAAAAAGTCACCTTTCATGGCGGTTTCCATCATTTTTTGCACGTCCGCGGGGTTAGCCTTTCCAGCAATAGAGTAAACAACTTTCGCGTCTACAGGTTTGTTTAACGAAGCTGCAGCTTGTAAGGTATTTGTTGCTTTTCTCAGGTCTCCACTGCAAACCTCAAAAATGGCGTCTAAACCATCTTTTAGGAGCTTTACATTTTCTTGTTCTGCAATATGTTTCAAATATTTGTCATGTTCTTCTCTCGGCAGAAAAGTGAAACGGAAGGGCGCGCATCGGGATTGAATGGGCTCAATTATTTTTCCACTATAATTTGCGCATAGAATGAATCGGCATGTTTCTGTGTAGCGCTCCATTGTCCGTCTTAATGCTTGCTGAGCATCAGAAGTCATATTGTCAGCCTCATCCAAAATCATTATTTTAAACGGAATCTCGCCAATAGAGCGAACTCTCGCAAATGTTTTCACAGTTTCCCGAACAACATTAATACCTCGTTCATCACTGGCGTTTAACTCCATAATGTGCTCTCTATAAACATTGCCGTACAAATCCCTCGCTAAACAAAGAGCCGCTGTGGTTTTTCCAGTTCCAGGAGGCCCTGCAAAAATGCAGTGCGGTACATTTCGTGATTTAACAAAACTTTTCAGTCTTTCAACTATCTCTTTTTGGTCCACCATATCGTCTAATGTTTTGGGTCGGTATTTTTCAGCCCACATTTCAAAACTCAATGTTAGCAAGCCCCCTTCATAGCATTAATAAAATGAAACTGCTAATAAATGCTATCAACAAAATATAAAGGAGAAGTTAGGTTGCCACCACGATTTTGTCTATAACTAGCGATGGACACACAACGTTTGCATCAGCCTTCAAATCGTTTCCAATAGCTATGACATGGTTTAAGGCTTCGTACAGGTTTCCAGCAACTGTGCACGCCTTAAGCGGAAATGCAATTTCTCCATTTTCTATTTTAAATGCATTGTCAGCGGTGACAGAGAAATCACCTGTTATGACGTTTGAATGTAAAGCCCCTATTAACCCACCCTTAACAAGTACACCTTCCTTTACTTCGCCTATCAATTCTTTAAGGCCGCCTTTCTCTGGTAGCAGTATGAGGTTTGACGGCCTTATCATCGGCTGGACGGCATACCGAGCCGTAGCACGCCATTGTCTGCTGGCGTTTCCAGTGCTTTCGCTCTTCTCACGTTTCGCAGTGTAATCATCATACAAAATGTTGGAAAGAACTCCTTTCTCGATTATTGGGGTTTTTTGTCTAGGAACTCCTTCGTCGTCCACTTTGGCCGTTCCAAAACCTTCGGGTAGTGTTCCATCGTCGACTATTAAGACATTGTCTTTTGCAACTTGATTTCCCATTTTTCCTTTGTAAACTGAACGGTTTTCTTGAACGTTTAAGGCTGAAATGCCGTAAGTGAAGATTACTGAGAAGAGTTGATTCCAGCTTACGTTTTCAAACACAACTGGACCCACGTATTTTTCGGGTAAAGCTCTCTTTCCAAAACAATCAACTGTTCTTCTGGCGGCATTAACCGCAATGGGTTGCAAATCTTCAGTGAAAGTTCTGGACATGATGAAGTCGCCGCTCGAAACTTCTTCGCTTCCAGACTTTGCCTTAGCACCAACATCAGCTTCAAAAGTCGTTCCCTCGTCAAAAACTTCAATGCCATGTGTATTCACAACCGCAAATGAATAAGTTTTAGAAGAAATCATCGCCATTGCATGCGTGATTCTCTTGTCTAAATCTCCAGCAGTCACACAACAACCAGCGCATAAATCCAACATTTTTTCAACATCTAGATCTGCAAGTTTTTTGTCAAATATCCCGCCCTCTCCAGATGGAGTTTTAGCCTCAGGCAGAGAAACCCAATTCGGATCTGGTGGCCTTATTTTGGCTATTTTTACGGCTTCTTCTACTGCTTCAACAACTTTTTCTCCTTCGATACTTGAAACGCTAGAGAAGCCTACGGCTTTTTTGATTACGGCTCTTATTCCAACTCCTGCCTTTATCCCGCTCTTTATTGTAGGTAGTCCTTTTTTCTTAATCCATGGTTCCGCTATTCGCGCAAGTGTTCCTTTTAATCCCTTTATCGCTCCTCCTCTTGAGGCGAATATTCCTCCAACAAATTTTACAGACGCGTGGTTTTCCATGTAAAGGAATATGTCGGCTTCGCCTATGCCAAGTTTTTGAGCGTGATTCATGGCTTTATTTCCTATCTCCAGCAGCTCTTTCATGGCTAAGTAGCACCTCCGAATAGAACCCCTCTTATCCTAAGATGAGGCCCGCCAGTTCCGACGAAAGCTCTTTGATCCATTTTTCCACAGCCTCCAAAAGGAGTTGTAGATATTTTCAGGTCGTTGCTGACGGCGTCGATGTTTTTGAGAAGTTCGAGGATGTTTCCAGTTAAAGCTACATCCCGTAAGGGATATTTTGGCTCTCCATTTTCAATCCAGTACCCTCTTATGGCTTTAAACAGAAACGTGCCCGTATCTTCTACTTGACCGCCTGCCGTGTCTATCGCATATATTCCCTGTTTAAGTTCGCTTAAGGCTTCTTCAGGTTTATAGTCTCCTACATCAAAGTACGTGTTTCGCATTCTCACGATGGGTTCAAAGGAGTAATCTTGGCTTCTAGCATTTCCAGTAGGTTCCATCTTTAACGCTTTGGCTGTTACTCTACTGTGAAGGTAGTAATTCATTACTCCTTTCTTCAAGATTTCAACTCGTTTGCATGGAACCCCTTCATCGTCAAAATAAATTTTGTAACCAGCTTTTTCAGGTAAGCCTTCATCAATTATTGTCACAATTTCTGTTCCAAGTCTCTGTCCAATTTTATCCGTTAAAGGAGAACCGCCTATCATAACGAAATCAGCTTCAGACAAATGCCCAAATGATTCATGCGCCAATGTTCCAGCAAGTTTTGAGTCAACTACTGCATCGAATTTTCCAGCAGGGGCTGGTTTTGCGTTTGATTTTTCAAGTGCCCACTTGGCTGCGTTTTCCGCCATCCTTTCCGGAGTATGTTCCTCTTCTTCAAATATGGTTAGTCCGTTGCTGTCGCCATGATAATCTCGGGCATCAACTATCGTTTTGCCTTTCTTTGCTACGCATGTAATTCTTAAGCCAACGAGCAATGGTTCATAGGAAACATTAGTGCCTTGAGTATTTACATAATAAATTGTCCCGTGATACTCTCCAAAACCGCTTGTTGCATTGCTTATCCGCTTACTTGTTTCCATGGCGGCTTTGCATTGCCTTAGACACAGCTCCTTCTTTTCATCAAGCAAAACATCTCGTGGATGCTTACTCACGTTTACAGTTTTTTTCTCTGTAAAAGCTTTGACCTCTGCAAGCTTCAAGTTAATCAAAGTCTTCTTAGTTGATGCTTTGGCTATTTTCATGGCTGTTTCAACTGCATGGAAAACGTTTCCTTCGTCTAAAATGTTCGAGAAGGAAAATCCCTGTCCTTTTCCATAAAAGATCCTTACGCCTATTCCGATGTTGCGAATCTCGGAAACTGTACGTATTTCATTGTTGATGGCTTCAATGTTTCTTACTATAGTGTCCTCGCCTTTTGCTTCAGCGAAGTTTGCTCCGATTTCTGAAGCGTGCTGAATTGCTTTGGTCATTAAATCTTCCATTTTTGTGCTCATAGTTTCGCAACCTATATGGAATTGTATGAGGAAAGGCTTAAGTCTGTCTAAACTGGGTTTAAAATGTGATGTTCTTTGTTTAAAGGTATCAATGTTTTATTTGGCGATTTTTGGAGGTAACCTTTAAATGTTTTCGCTAGAACCCTTTCATATTCTAAAACGTTTGCAAATGTAAAGGTGAAGGGAGATGAGTGAACGAGTACATAGAAATAGTGCTTATCTGAACGGAAAATCAACCACTGGAACAATGACACGCGTTAAAGATACAAGCCCAACAAGTGGAATGTGCCCCATATGCATCCGTGATTGCCCCATCATGTGCGAAATCAGTTTATCAGGATTTAGGGGGAGAGAAGCCCTCTATCCAGAACCAGTTCAGTTTGGATACAGCACCGCGGGGGCCCTAAAAGACTTCGGCTTAGACTGGTCCCACTTCAACATCCAGGCTGGTTTATTTGAGGCGCTAGGAATCGAAGAAAACTCAGATGCCGCCCTCTTCCCAAACGCGAACACTGAAACCAAGGTTGCAGGCATACCACTCAAAGTTCCCATCTTGAACGGTGCATTTGGCTCAACTGAAGTTGCGAGGCTGAACTGGGAAGGCTTAGCTATAGGCACGGCTCTCTCTGGCGCAATAATAGTAGTCGGAGAAAATGTTTGCGGCATGGACCCAGAATCACAGTTCACAAATGGAAAAGTCACGCACTCAAAGGAATTGAAGCGAAGAGTTGACTTGTTCCGAAAGTTCTGGGACGGAAAACACGGAGACATTGCTGTTCAAACAAACGTTGAAGACCAAAGACTAGGCGTTGACGTATACGCCATCTCAAAACTAGAAGTAAACATTATTGAAAGAAAATGGGGGCAAGGCGCAAAAGCCATAGGAGGCGAAGTCCGAGTAAGAGATCTGAATAAGGCCATAATGCTAAAGAAAAGAGGGTACATTGTAATCCCTGACCCCGAAGACCCGACAGTGCAAAACGCATTCAAGGAAGGAGTTTTCAAATCTTTCGAAAGACACAGCAGAGTAGGCATACCCAAAGAAAAGAACATGATAGAAGACATAGAATGGCTGAGACAACAAGGCGCAAAACACATAACGCTAAAAACTGGTGCTTACAGACCTTCAGCTGTCGCACATACAATGAAAATAGCGTCAGAAGCAAAAATTGACGCTGTATATTTCGATGGTGCAGGTGGCGGAACGGGAATGAGCCCTGTTCCCATGATGGATGAAATGAGCATTCCCACAGTTTACTTAGAAGCCATAGTTCTTAAATGTGCACAAATATTGAAAAAGAAAGGGAGGTATGTGCCTGACTTAATTATGGCTGGAGGTTTCATAAACGAAACACAGATTTTCAAGGCAATAGCAATGAGCAACTTTGGAGACGGCCCATTTGTAAAAGCCGTCTTGATGGGACGTTCGCCACTAACAGCAGTCATGAAAGCAAACTATTTCAGACAGCTATCCGAAGAGGGCAAACTGCCAAAAACTTTCGCAGACAGATACGGTGCAACTCCAGAGAAGTTCTTCATTGCTGCACCAGAACTGAAAGAAAAATATGGTGAACGCTGCAAAGAAATACCATGGGAAGCTGTTGCACTTTACACCTATTTAACAGACCGCATAGGCGTAGGACTAAAACAACTCTTAGCCGGCAACAGAAAATGGAAACTGGAGCTTATCAACAGAAACGACTTGATGAGTTTAAATGAAACAGCCGCTAAAGTTACAGGCATACCAATGCCTCACGAAGTGGAAAAGGACGCAATCGAAAGAATCCTAGATTAGCATCCTCTTCTTCTTTTTTCTCAATCTTAGATTAGACCTTAAATCTTAATAGACTTTACACAGAACAAGATTGTGGAAGGAGAAGAGCAGTGTATGAAAGAGCAATCGGCATCGTGTATAGCATTAGAACAGTTAAGAATAGCTGCTGAAAAATTAAACCTTGATACTGGAATACATGAAATGCTTGAGCATCCGAAAAGGTCACTCATTGTTTCCATCATAATTAAAATGGACAATGGTGAAACTGGTGTTTTTACTGGATGCCGTGTACAGCACAATGATGCAAGAGGACCATTCAAAGGTGGCATCCGCTATCACCCAAACGTCACGTTAGACGAAGTAACAGCTTTAGCAATGTGGATGACATGGAAATGTGCAGTTGCGGACATTCCTTACGGTGGAGCGAAAGGCGGAGTATGCTGCAATCCAAAGGAAATGTCAACAAGTGAACTGGAGAGGCTTACAAGACGATATACCAGCCTAATATTAGATGTCATTGGACCATATCGCGATGTGCCAGCGCCAGACGTTTACACAGACGCCCAAACAATGGCATGGATAATGGATACTTACAGTCAATTCAAAGGCTACAGCGTCCCTGAGTCTGTCACAGGCAAACCTCTTAGTGTTGGAGGTTCAGAAGGAAGAGCAGAAGCCACATCGCTAGGGGTAATAGTTTGTGCAAGAGAAGCAACCAAGAACCTAGGTTTAAAGTTTAAAGGAGCAACAGTCGCTGTTCAAGGTTATGGCAATGTTGGCTGGAATGCTGCTAAAATAGCTTATGATATGGGTTGCAAAATTGTAGCAGTCAGCGATTCAGTTGGCGGAATATACTGTTCAAAGGGTCTAAACCCGTATAAGATATATGAGCACAAGTCCAAAACAGGTTCTGTGATTAACTATAAGGGATGCAAAAATATAAAGAATGAAGAGCTGCTTGAAACAAAATGTGATATACTTATACCCGCTGCCTTGGAGAATCAGATAACAAAGGCTAACGCGGCAAACATAAAGGCGAAGATTGTGGCAGAAGGCGCAAATGGACCAACAACTCCAGAAGCAGACAAAGTGTTTCAAGAAAAAGGAACAGTTCTCATTCCAGATATTTTAGCAAACTCAGGAGGGGTCACAGCAAGCTATTTTGAATGGGTTCAAAATCTAACACGAGAACACTGGACGCTAGAAGAGGTAAATAAAAAACTGGAACATATAATGGTCAGGGCTTTCACCGATGTTCACAAAATAGCAAAACAGGAAAAAAGCGATATGCGAACAGCAGCGTTGATACTTGGCGTGGGAAGAGTAAGTGACGCCATAAAGACGCTAGGATTATGGCCATAATAAAGCAAAACCATTTTTCGCCTTAATTTCTATCTAAACAGCAACAGTTCGGTCACGATTTCGAATTTTCTTAAACTCTTAATCTAAGTTTTTAAACTGCTGTTTTTATATTTGCTATGTAATGTTAGCTTTAGAACCGAGAAGGGGGTAAGAATGCCGAAAACAGTTTCAACGAATATTAAGAATATGGACTTTAGTTTTGAACATTCACCTGTGAAGATTATCGCAAATAGAAATTGTCCAGAAATTAAACTTGTTGGATTGGATGTAGGTCTCTTCGAAGAAGGAAATGAGTACGAAGTCCAATTTTGGATAGCCCAAGAGCTAGAAAAGGCTGGAATTGCTCGTTTTCGCGAAGAAGAACGTTTAGATGCGGCTAAACTTTCCAAAATCCAGTGGACAGAGCGTGTTCAAACAGTGGGGCAAATATCAAAGTTGCCAGAGAACTTTTACCCAAAACTTCGCAGATACCTTATGGAATTAAAGGAAGATGTTGCCAAATTCCCGGAAAAAATGCGGGAATACGAAAAAATTGGGCATTTAGCACGAGATGTAGCGAATGCCAGATTAAAGAAAATTGTTTCCCTCGCCTCAGCTCCAACCCAAACTGAACAGATATTAAAGAATTTCACGGGCGAGGAAAGGTTTCTTTATGAAAAACTTCATGGGCTTATCCATAAATGGCGAACTAAAGTATTAGAATATGAGGGAATGAAAGAATGACTGAAGAATTAGAAGTCATAGACCCGCAAGAACGTTTTCAAGAGTTTTTCAAAATGGAAAAGTATCGCCAACGAATTTCACAGATGGCGGTGACAGGTAAAATATCATTAATAGTTGATTTTGAAGAACTTTTGGCTTTTGATCAAAAGCTTGCTGAGAAACTTTTGGAAATACCAGAGGAGTATTTGAAACACGCTAGCAATGCGGCTCATGCTCAACTTCAGATAGAAGATCCTGAATACGCAGAAAAATTAGCTGACAAAACAGAAACTGTAACCGTTAGAATAGTGCGATTATGGCAAGCTACGCAGTTACGCAAACTTGGCTCAGATCACATAGGAAAGCTAGTAATGGTTGAAGGAATAGTTGTCCGCTCAACACCCGTGCGCCCAATGGTCATGAGAGCCGCATTCAAATGCAAACGATGCGGAGAAATAACACCCGTAAGCCAAACAGGCCAATTCCTTAAAGCGCCTTTTGTCTGCAGTAATCCTTCTTGCGGAGCCAAAGGTTTGTTCGACTTCGTTCAGGAAGAATCAACATTCATAGATTCTCAAGACCTCCGTGTCCAAGAAAGACCAGAGGACCTTCCCCCAGGGCAGCTTCCCCGAACATTGCACATCAAGCTCATTGGAAGTGAAATAGTTGATATCGCGAGACCAGGCGACCACGTTTCAATCGTTGGAGTAGTTCGTGCTGTATCGCCTACGCTTCCAAGAGTTGGAAAACTCCGCACATTCATTTTGCACGTGGACGCCAACTCGATTGAAGTTTTGGGCAAAGAACCAGAAATAGCGCTTCCACTGCCAGAAGAAGAAGAGAAAATTCTGGAGCTTGCAAAGGACCCATGGATACACAGAAAAATCATGAACTCGATTGCACCATCAATATATGGATACGACCACATAAAAGAGTCCATAATGTATCTTCTCTTCGGAGGTGTGCCAAAAAGCCTTCCAGACATAACAATAAGAGGAGAATTAAACACCCTTTTTATAGGAGACCCAGGAACAGCAAAATCTCAGCTTCTACAGTACGTGGCAAGAGTCGCACCCCGTGGATTATACACTTCTGGACGTGGCACAACTGCTGCTGGTTTAACGGCTGCTGTCATACGAGAGAAGGGAGGAGGAATGAGCCTGGAAGCTGGAGCCCTAGTATTAGCTGATAAAGGAATTGCATGCATTGACGAAATGGATAAAATGCGCCCTGAAGACAGAGTTGCAATACATGAAGCGATGGAACAACACACAGTTTCGGTTGCAAAAGGCGGCATCGTCGCAACACTTAACGCAAGAACAGCCATACTTGCAGCCGCCAACCCCGCATTGGGGAGATACGAACCGCATCGTACAGTAGCTGAAAACATTTCATTGCCTGTTACAATACTTTCAAGATTTGACCTTATTTTCGTCTTGAGAGATGTACCAGAAAAAGAAGCAGACACTAAAATGTCTGAGCACATACTTGAAATGCACAAAAAAGGCCTAAGTCCAGTGGAGCCCCCAATACCATTGGAACTACTGCGAAAATACATAAGCTATGCTAAAGGAATTAAACCAGTCTTAACTCCAGAAGCACTGCAACGTCTCAAAGATTTCTATTTGGCAATGCGTTCAGCAAGTGAATCTGAAGGTTCACCAGTTGCAATAACCGCCCGTCAACTCGAATCCCTTGTACGCATAGCGGAAGCAAGAGCCCGCGCAGCCCTCAGAAAAGAAGTCTTAGCAGAGGATGCATCTGCATCCATCACTATAATGAAGAGGTCTCTCGAAGAGGTTGGAATAGACCTATCCTCATACAAAATAGACATAGACATAATAATGACTGGAAAACCAAAAAGCATGAGAGACAAAATGCAAATAATCCTCTCAACATTAATTGAGATGGAAAAAGAAACTGGTATAGTCGAAAGAACAGCGCTTTTAAACGAATTGGAAACAAAATATAAGATTTCAAGAGGCGAAGCAGAACGCCTCATAGGACAGTTACTGCGCGAAGGAACAATTTACGAACCCAGAGAGGGCTATCTAAAAAAGACCTAAATTTCAAGCGTGAAGAAAAAGGAATTTTGCTTATTGGGCTGCTGCAACATTAGTTTCAACATAATACTGAGCATTCGAAGTGAACACTGTTATACCCACTGGAAGCCCGACATCATTCAATGCGATGCTGTCAGGCTTATTAATGTACACTACAACGGTCCAACCTGATTTTAATGTTAAATCCATTGTGGTTTGTTGAAATGTTTCTCCACTGCCAAGATACATGAATACTTTTTTCCATTTTGTCGCATTCATATTGCTTAGCTTGTCCTGCGTCACGTTTAAGTCGGCCGAAATCGTTACCGAGTCTGTTCTCCAGTAGTACACATTTGTCCATGGGCACTCCTGTCCTCTGACCGAAATTTTATCAATTACCGCGTCTCTTCCGCCTGTGTTTAGAATGACTAGTGCTCCTTCAGCCCAGCCTCCAGTGGTATTGTACCATATGTGTTGTTTAGTTAAATGTAACGATTCTTCTTGAACCCTTGTAGTAGTCACATTTATGGCATAGAATGTTACGACTGTTGCCAGTAACACGGAAACGACCAGTATTATCAATGTCGTCACTACGACGCTTAATCCCTTCTTACTCTTTAACAGACGCATAGGTTCATCTCCAAACTTATGATTGTCTAAAAAACTATCAGAAAAGGGAAGTAAGACGCTTTGCACGTCTCAACAAGTAACGCAATCTAAGAATTATTATTCAAATAGCTAATTAAAAGTTAGAACTTGGTAGAAATATTGAAATTAAATTTTGATGATGTAGGAACCGAATTTTTGAAGAAATTTTAAAAACACATCAATCATTGATTTATTTAAATTCCAAACAGGGAAGACTTAATGAAGACAGTAATGGTTGTTGTTGGGACACGCCCAGAAATCATAAAGATGGCCCCAGTCATTAGAGCCTTAAGAAGAAAGAAATTTCCGCCAATTTTCACCCATTGTGGTCAACATTACGATTATAATATGTCTCAACAATTCATCGAAGAACTTGGGCTACCAAAACCTGACTACAGCTACAAACTCAAAGCTTACTCTCAGGGAGCACAAACTGCACGCATAATAACGCACATGGAAAAACTATTAAAGAAAACATCACCTACACTTGTTCTGATTGAAGGAGACACGAATGGTGCGTTGGCTACAGCCTTGGCAGGAGTCAAGCTTGGAATACTTGTGGGGCATGTTGAAGCTGGATTGAGAAGCTTTGACCTGCGCATGTCTGAAGAACATAACAGACGCCTAACAGATCATGTATCCACATATTTGTTTGCACCTACAGAGATAGCTGAGAAAAACTTAAAAAGAGAGAATATCTGGGGAAAAATTTTCATGACTGGTAACACGGTTATAGATGCTGTAGTTCAACATCTACCAATGGCTGAAAGGAAATCAAAAATACTGGAGAACGTTCACTTTGAAAAATTCGCGTTAGCAACAGCCCATAGAGCAGAAAATGTAGATGATTTCACAGTCCTAAAAAATTTCATAGAAGCCTTTGCAGACTCTCCTATACCAGTTGTTTATCCAATGCATCCACGCACAAAAAAGATGTTGCGACGAAGCAAAATTTACGCTAAAGTCAGAAAATCTGGAAATGTAGAAATTTTGCCGCCGCTTGGTTATCTAGACTTTTTGGCTTTGATGAAACAATGTGAAATGATAGTTACAGATTCTGGAGGAATACAGGAAGAGGCCACAGCACCATGCATACGAAAACCTATTTTGGTTATCCGCCTTTCCACTGAGAGACCGGAAGCTGTCAAAGCTGGTTTCGCTGAAGTTGTTGGTGTAGAAAAAAATAAAATACTTAGAGCTATGGAAAGAACGTTAGATAAACCAAAGGAATTACCAGAAAAATCTCCTTACGGAAACGGAAAAGCCGCCGAGAAAATTGTTAAAGCAATTAAGGAAGAATTAGCTCTTTAGCATCCTTTACGAAATGTATGTGACTTTTTTGTCTTCCTCTTTCCGCATCTCCTCAGCCTGTAACGTTCTTTTCTCTTCAATTTTCTGCAGACGTGAAACTATCTTCTCCGCCTTGGCAATTTCCTCGTCCAAACCATTTAAGTCTACATCGAGAGTGAGCATTGCTTTTAATATTTCTAGAACACTTTTAGCAGCCTTTGGGTCGGGTAAATATCCACGGGTCTCACCTAGAAGGCAAAGAGCATCGATTTTCTTAAAACGAGCCAACCCTAAAATTAAGCCTGCTGTGCCGACTATAGGGCTTTCCATGGGACTTACTACGGCTTTGGCTTGTAATGCGTTATTTAGAAGTTCGGAGCTAGTTGCAGCTGCAATTACTTTGGGCTTGTCCTTTGCTTCCATTCTATAACCGCCAATTGTAACAATTAATTTTGTATCGTGTTGTTTGGCGAAATCCAGAATGCAGTCAGAAATTTCATACTGCCCCTCGATTGTCTGTGCTTGGCTGTCCCCTGTAAAAAGTATGAGGTCATTTTTTCCGTTTTTGTCTCTCCAGAAGTAAAATGTTCCACGCAGAAGTCTAACACTTCCTTTCCTGCTAACATATACAAAATATGGAAAATGAGGAGAATAAAGGTAAGCGAACTTTTCAGCCTTTAACTGATTAACTAGATGGCGTATAGCAATTTTGCCAACAAGCCCTAATCCTGGAAGTCCCTCAATTAAAATAGGGTTGTTTAAATCAACTTTTGCAAGTTCTTTAATGAATGTCTCCTTCAATGGGTTGAACCCTCCTTCTTTAAAGCCATTCTATACCTAATGTATTTATCATCAGGCGAAAATTTGGGCGGGTGCGGTACTCGAACTTTTCCACCACAATATGGACATAGTTCCTTTTTTAATGTATATTTTCCACATTTTTCACATTTTCTCAAAAGCCAAACCATCACTTTTCTCTCCTAAAAACGCCTTGTCCACCTGCTTTAACAACATTTGAAACAATGTTTTCGGCAACTCTTTGTAAAACGACTTCTGCATTCTTATAATTTTCAGCCATAACCTCAACGCAGTATTTTGGCGTAGCCACAACATAAAAGCGAAGCTTTGCTTCTCGAGGTTTTTCAGCTTTTTTAGCATTTAAAAAAGCGTCTTTAATGATTTTCACTCCCTTAGGCTTCGTTGTACGAAGCTCAACTATGCCTTTCACCTTGATCATGGGCACACGCATTCTTTCTTTTGCAATTTCAGCAATGGTGGTTGCAAGCTCTTCAGGGACGCCTATTTTTGTTAAAGCAGATATGCCGTCCTTAACAATCTTTTCAAAGCCTTCGTACACCCCGTATTCCTTTTCCATAGGTGCTCCGGCTTTTTCATAAACCTCCTCCAGCGATAAACCAGTTTTTTCAGCGACACTCCGAAGTAAAGTTTCAGCTTTCCTCTGCTTCTTCCAAGACATAATTTTCTCGATTTTCTCTCTTTTCGTTACTCTTCTAAGGGACAAATCTATGTGTCCTTTTTCAACATCTACCCGTAAAACTTTCAAAACAACTTTTTGTCCTTCACGAATAAAATCACGAATGTTTCGAATCCAAGAAGAAGATACTTCAGAAATGTGCAGTAAACCTCTTTTATCATACTCATCAAGCTTTGCATAAGCACCAAAATCAGTAACATCCAGTACCGTAGCTATTACTAAATCGCCGACTTCAGGCCATTCCTGTTTTTTAAACGCCATATTCATCCCTACTCAAAAACTGCAATTATTTCGCCCTTGACTATTGCTTTTCCACCAGATGGCTCTGCGAGTTCGGTTCCACAAACGTTACAATTAACTTTGTTTACAATGTGGCTGTAGATTATTTGCTCGTTGCCACATTTTAGGCATTTGACTCGGAGGAAATTGCTTCTAGGTCTTGGAATGAGCTTTTCCCAGTCAGACATAACATCACCCTCGTTTTTATGCAATCGCTAATTTCCTTAATCGTATACCATCTTTATGTCTCGTATAACCACAAACTTTACACTTCAGCTTTAAAGTTTGTTTTTTTGTTGTCTTTGAAAATTCCTTTTGAAGAGGATACTTCTGTCCACCGTAGCCTTTTTTTTCCTGTTCATGACGACGCTCGCCTTTCGCTAAGGCTCTCCTCTTTCCAGCCTTGTAAAGAGCAACCGTATGAGTTTGATGCTTTTTGCATCTCGGACAATATGTTCTGATTTCCTTCGGAACATTCATTTCAGCCACGACCATTACTAGCTTTGCATAAAGAAAACACACAAGTTCTTATACCTTTTTCGCTATAACTAGCTAAACTTCAACCTTTTCAGCCAAACCTTGCTTAACTAGAATTTTGACATTCTCGACAGGTAAAGACGCAACATCCTCAGCTTTAAAAAGTCCATAGGTTTTCATGTCTGCTCCAATTATTGCCGGAATATCCTTCAAAAAACGTAAAACAGCCCTTTTATTCTTTTGCTCAACGCTGATTGTTGATAAATATCCACGGAGAACATCTTCAATAAAGCTTTGGAACGCGTCCGTATAAAGAGGAACCTTAGCGTAAATCTTCTTCTCCTCAGCTGTCAACACATCTGATGGAACCTTTTTACCCTTAGCCATAACTCTAACTAATTTTCTGTAACGCGCTTGAATCAATTCGCGAACCATACATCTAACATTCAGCATCTCCTTCTTGAGAAAACTTGCCTTTAGTGTTCTTTTATCAAGCATTCGACTTTCTTCCCTAAGCTTCCTCAGATAATCGGTGATCCTAGAGTAAAAATCGGAAGGAAGCTTTTCAAGTTCATTGCTTTTAAGCTCTCGCTTCCAAATTTCATATAAATCATTGTACATTTACTCTACAACCTCTGCTCTACCCTTACAAATAAGTAGCACAGCCGCGGCTGTGCGCAACTCAACCTTCTGATTTTTATAAGGACCAAAAATTTCGTCACCTAATCTGAACTCAGGTGCGTCGTAAACATTAATGGTTGTTTTGCCTCCTTTAAAGGCTATCGCGTCCTTAAATGGATCAAAATTATGTAGAGCTGAAACTGGAAATTCAATTTTTTTTAAACCAGTCTTGCCGTGTAAGGTACTAGCTAACCTGATTAAGCGGTGGATATCTGTGGTCACAACAGTGTCGATTTTTGCCGATTGCAACTTTACAATGTGCTCTGTTATCTTCTCCCAAGTTTTAAAACCAACGCCTCTTACAAAACTCCGTGCCCTAGTGTTCGGTAAGCTTCTCAAAATTGAATCTCTATTAAGCATTATAGCCTCAGTAACATTTTTTCTAAGCCCAATATTTCTAAAGTCCTCTTCTTTCGCGTTAATTATGAAACTTTTCATCCCCTGAATTAGACGCCTAGACCAGCCAAGATTACCTACAAGTACGTCTTGAGAGACAAGCGGTCCTCTCCAATCTTTTCTGTTCAAGCTGTGGAAAAACACATCCAAACCTAAACTAGAGACGTAATCCACGATTTCCTTACGCGCAACAGCATCAAGCGTCTTAACAACATCCCCTTCAACATGAATATGATAACCACGATGTCCAGAAAAGAATACATGTATCTCATTCTCGGAAAAGCCAAAATCCTGCATTAACATGTCCAAGAGTTTCAAGGATTCCGCCCTTGCAGAAGATAAACAAATCTCACAGGGCCATGTACGCGCATCGAACTTCTCGCTACCACAGACAGGACAATTTTTAGGAGTGTTTCCCTTTCCAGCAAAGCCGCAATTACCACAAGTCCAATCATCATGAACCTTATCGCAAGCTGTAGGAATATGATCAGCGTCTATGTCAAAAATCAAGTCGGCGCCTAACCAGCCCTTCCTTTCCATTTCAGCTTCTGGATCTTCATAGTAAGCGCAAGAAAGATAAGCATCTCTTGGAACAAAATCTCCCAAAAAAGTTGTCAGTTCTTCCATGCTTTTGAAGCCCTTGTGGCGAATCATTCTGCCTTTAAACGAAACAAAACCAAACTCGCGTCTGTCAATTATGGAAATGAAACATTTTAGGGAATTATCTCTCTTATAATAATCGCGAAACATGCTTTGTATAAAATTAATTGACTTCAAGCTCATCTAGTCTTAAGGAAGCAATATTTAGCTTTAAACTTTCTTTTTAATTGTCGCAAATAAGGAGCGTACTCTATTAGGAGCGTATCGAATCTTTTCTACAAGCATAAATCTCTGGATACAAACAATCAATAAAATGTACAATAATATCCAAGCGAAGAAGTACAGTTCGCCATACTGATCATGGAAAATCCTTGCAACCTTTTCTCCAGAGTTCATTTGTATGATGAGATAAGAGGATATTCTTAAAATGTTCACAAAATATGTCCCGAAAAGCCCAAATATAAAATACACCAATTTTCGAAAACTCGGAATTTCAGATCTCTTAAAGAACACAAGGATGATTAACACGTAGAGTAATAGACTATGAACACCGGCACATGGCCAACCAATAAGTGCTGCACCGCTTTTACCGCTGGAACTAACGACTAAATATGGAAGACGCGCATACTGAGAGTCCACTTTATAAAGGTATGGAAATCTCAAGCTCGCTTGATAACCTAGGAGCTCAAAAAAAGCCGCTGTAGACGCTGCAGTTGGAAGAGCAGATAATTCAAGAGGCGCATAGAGCCCAAATGGATAAATTGTGTCAGTCATATATGCTGAAGCCATTCCTCCAATGAGAGACAACGAAATGGAAAACGTTGCTAAACCATTTCTTTTGTAAGCTAGAATAATTGCAATTACAGAAGAAATTGTGAAAACAAGATATTCGAAAGATAAGGGCCAGTTAAACCATAATGAAATCGCGTTAAGTCCAAGGTACTGACCAAATTTTAGGATTGATTGATTAACACCTAAAAAGTTGACACTTAAAATATATATTGTAGGGATGTTTGCGAAGAGAAAAAGAACCAGAATTCTCCAGTGATTTTTAGGTTTTTTTCCAACAATTCTTTCTAGATCAATTATCGATTCCATGTATAACAGCCATATGAAAAACAGATAGAACATCCTTCCTTTCCATGTGTAATTGAAGATGAAATCTTGGTTAAACTCTGGAAAAGCTTCAATGTTCAAGTAATCTAAGACTATTAGTAACATTATCGGTATAGTGAAGCAAATCAATAGAGCGCCATGGAAGTAATGTCTTTTTAATATTTCTCTAGCTTTCCATAAGTGAAAACGTTCTTTTATGCTCATAACAATAACTTCACTTAAGTTTAATAAGGTAAAAAGATTTGAAACCCATTAATATATATAAATTTCTATAGCCATAGAATATGGAAGTCTAGTTCTCTGTTTTAACTGATGCAATTGCTACTCCACTTGACATAAAAACAGGTGTATTGTGAAGTAGAAAATATTTATTTACGATCTGAGGGGGTATTGGTAACAATAAATGCGTTAGTATTACGCTTTTTTTGAAGTATTTCTGTATTAACTTTTCAGCCTCATTTGGTTTAAAAAGACTAATGTGAGTTTTTTCACCTCTTGTCTTGTCATAAAGTATTTGAACTGGTCCCCGGACTGGTGTTGTCCATATGCATATACCGTCTCGTTTTAGCAATGTTTCTATTTCGTCCATTAGGAGTTGCGGATTAGGTATGTGCTCCAATAGTTCGAAGCAAGTTATCAAGCTAAAGGCATTGTTTTTGAAAGGAATATGACATGCATCCGAGACAAGAAAATTTGGAGAAACTGACGTTTCATGTGCTTTATGTATCGCATACGTAGAAATATCTAGACCGACGACCTCGTACTTGAGTTTCATTAAGAGATCGGCCACATAACCGAAGGCGCATCCTATGTCTAGTGCTCTTTTGCCTTTTCCGTTCAGCATGTTTACATTAGTATGCCGGGAGACATAATACAAAATCTTATAGTATAAGTCTTGGATTGCCTGTTTCAGTTCTAGTTTATAGGCGAAATATGCCCTCTCGGAGAAATATCTCTCATCAAACATCTCATTCATCTTCCACACATTAACCATTAAGACTGATAAAAGCTTGTCTTCATGTTCTCACCTGTTATTTTACCAAAATGTTTGTATATTGTATTCGAGAATAGAGGCTTAATGCCGGTTGAGGATCAATTTGCCAACGAAAAATCAAAATTCAAGTTTCAGCGAAAAATTATTTGTTTTATGCATCACATTGCCGTTGATATTCAAAGTGTTGCTACTTGTAGATACTGTGGCAATAGGTTGTGACACACGAACTCACGTTTATAAGGCTTACGTCTTAACTAAACAGATAAAAACGCTTCCAATAAGCTTATGGGGTTCTTGGGATTGGAGTTGGCATCTGGGAAACGAGTTTTTAGACATTTATTCACCTTTACCTTATTATGGAATAGCGGTGCCTTCTCTTGCAGGAATACCCCTTGATATATCTTTAAAATTTTTACTTCTAATCTTTATTTTAATAGCAGCTTTTGGAATTTATTTTCTAGCTAAGGAATTAACCAAAAATATTATGTTAAGCCTTTTAAGCATAATCCTTTTCCTTTATTCACCAATCTTTATTACAACATTAATCGATTGGGGAAACGTAGGAAAAATTGGAGCTTACGCGTTCGCGCCTCCCGCGTTATTCTTCACGGAAAAAATAATTAGAAGCTATAAAAAAGAACAAAAAGAAAAGTATGCTTTTTTTGTTTCAATCATGTTATCCCTTACCATTTTAAATAACATAGCAGTAGGATTATGGGTTATGATCATGTGTGGTTTTTGGTTAGCATTTCTATCAAAAAACTCTGTAGTTAAGGCCATAGCAAAGCTCATTAGAATAGGAAGCGCTTCTATTTTACTTAGTGCATTCTTTTTAGCACCATTAATCAAAGCTAGAACGACAATATTGCCTGTTACTAATCCACCTAATGGTGCTACTCTACCCTTCATTGCCGAAGCGCTTCTTAGAGGAGGTGTTTTAAACTGGATTCTAATTGCCATATTAGCTGTTACAGTGCTACTTCATCCTAAGAAAAAGCTTGATAACAAAGTGAAATTTTTCTTTTTCTTTATAGCACTTTGGACAATCTACGAAATTGTGGCTTATCTTACGGTAGATTTTGCACCTTTCCTTTCAACAATAAGAGGTGACAGATCTTTGGTTGTAAATCTTGTCTTCTCTTCAATAATACCAGTTTACTTGTTTAAGCTATCAAACAAAGACAAAAAAACCCTAAAGTTTGTTATTTACATAATCATTTTTTTCATATTTGTTTCTGGAATGTTAATACCTCCTTATTATCCGCTTCAAGAGAAAAAGTATTTTTCTGCCGCAGAATATATAGCAGAGGATTTTGGATGGTTTAGATACGCCTTTTTACCGAGGGAACCAATTGGATCAGTGTTTCCCCAATATTCAGGAAAACCTTACGTGGACGGTTGGTCTTTTCTCTCGGATCCAGAGATTTTTTCGATTTTAGGAACTGCGGTTTTTGGGTTGGAAAAAATCGAAAAGTTGATTGCTGAAAACGGCACATTAGGAGTGAGTGTTCTGAAATATTTAGGTGTAAAATACATAATTGTGGAGAAATATAATCCGATATACGGTTATAACCTTTCAGAGACTATATACCGTTCAATAGAGTCAAGCGGATTAACCATAAGAGCATATCGCGATGGAAGCGTTGGAGTATTCCAAGTTCTAGGTTTTGAGCTTGTGCATATATACAATGAAGTGCCGGAAAATCTTGAAGATGCAATTAGAGAGAGTTTATCATTCACTGAAAATTTAGCAGTTAGGCAAATACTTCAGAATGAGGAAGAGCTACATTTAGATTTAATTGCTTTTAAAGCATTTTACGTGGTGATTCCAGTCGTAAATTCCAATAAGTTAGAGGCGTATGTGAACGGTGAAAAAGTTGAGACTGTACATGCTTATGGAAATTTAATGGCTATATATTTGCCATATGCTGGTGAATATCAAATATCGATTAGGCTGAAAGAGTTTCAATTATTCAGAGTTCTCGGAGCGTCCCTTTCCTTTTTCACTTTATTTTTTGGAAGCGTTTTTGTAACTTTTGTGACATTGAAAAGTAAAAGAGGAAGAAAATGAAAACCAATGATAGCTTGAGAATATGCCTTATTTCTCCATCCAGATGGCGTTACACAAAGAGATTAGTTGAAGAACTGTGCAATCTGAATTACATGGTGTTTCTCTTTGTGGACAAAAGAAAAGGCAGTGACATTCAAAACTTAAAATCTTCAAAATGTGTTGTCAAGGAAGAATGGAGACAAGAAGCGTCTTTACCTTGGTATTTGATTAAAATGCCATTAGAGATAATTAAAGTTAAACCGTACATCGTTCACATCCAGTTTGAATATCTGGTTTTTGGAAGATTGTTTGTAAGTGTCTTCTTCCCCCTCTTACTTTTATCACTAAGATTAATGAGGATCGCCATAAACTTCAAAATTGTTTTAACAATGCACAGTGTAATTCCTTTGGATAAAGTGAACCTGCTTGAAAGATATATTTTGCTTCCCTACACAAAAATAGTAGTTAGGCTATGCGATAAAGTAATTGTCCACACAAACCTCGCCAAGGAAACACTTGTGCAAACATACGGTATATACGAGAAAAAACTGGAAATTATTCCACACGGCATCGAGACAAAGTTTCCATCAACCAAAACCCCAAAAATCAAGGAAAGACTGAATTTAAATGGCAAAAGAATTGTGCTTCACTTCGGCATAATTAGAACAAGCAAAGGATTGAACACGCTAATTGCAGCTTTCAAAAAAGTGTTGCTCACCCATCAAAACGTGGCGTTAGTTATTGTTGGATGGTTTCATGAATACTTAACAAACTTGGAGATAAGGAAAGTTCTCTCTTCCATTGAGGAAAGCGAGGCTCTAAAAAAGCATGTTAAAGTTTTTATTGGCTACTTACCTGAGGATACATTATATGAAATTATTTCTGCAAGTGACGCCATATGTTTTCCCTATGCAGAAAATTATGTTATCGGAGTCAGCGGCGCAACTGCAGACATCGTTATGTGGGGCAAGCCAGTCGTGGTTACAAATTGCATAAAGTTTTTGGAATTTAAAAAATTTCCCAATGTAATATTCACTCAAGACGACGAAGAAAGTCTAGCGAAAACACTGATAAGGGCATTAGAGGAAACGTTTAGGATAACCTTAGACGTACCACATTTTAAAGAATATTCGTGGAATGCGGTCGCAGCAAAAACCTTATCGTGCTATCAAACTATATTAGCAAGAGAGGATAATCCCCGATGAAGATTGCAGCAATAATTCCTGTCCATAACGAGGCTTGGAATATTCGAAGAATAATATACAATTTGTTATATGTTCAAGATTATAGAAACCATCAGCTTAATAGAATAATTGTTGTATGTTCTGGGTGCACCGATGGAACAGATGGAATTGTGAAGGAAATTGCCGAAAAAAATGGAAAGGTGTATCCAATAGTTGAAAATGCTAGACATGGAAAAACCCATGCACTTAACATGGCCATAAAGGCTCTTGAAAACGACGCAAAAGAAGCAGAAGTGGTTGTATTCTTATCGGGAGATGTTGTCCCTCAACGATTCTCATTGGAAAAACTAACTTCAATTTTACAGGATCCCTCCGTCGGCTGTGCCATTGCACATCCAATTCCACTAAATAGCAAGAGAAAACTTTGCGGAAAACTTGTAAACATGTTGTGGAGCCTTCACGATGAAATGAATCATTTTGGATGGCATAAAGTAACAGGAGAAATGTTCGCTGTTAAAAGAAGCATTTTAGAAGAAATGCCTGATAACGTCATAAACGACGATCTTTACATCGAATATTTAATAAATAAACACAGAATGAAGTTTGCCTATACCCCAGAGGCGATGGTTTACATCTGGGGTCCGGAATCCTTTATAGAGCTATTGGAACAACGTAGGAGAGTCAATCGAGGACATATTCAAATTGCCAAACAATATAAGGCCCAACATTTATCTATAAGCAATACGATAAGGTTATCGTCAACACTTATAGCGAAATATAATCCCGTTGAAGCAGTTATTTTCTGCTTAATAGAAGGATTTTCGAGGTTAATCGCCTATTTTGACAGTTTCGGAAGAACATATACACCTGTCTGGAAAATGATACAGACTTCAAAAGGCGGCGCCGAATGAAAGTTTTCGTGACAGGAGGAACAGGTTTTCTAGGACTAAATCTAATCCAGACCTTGATTACTAAAAATGTTGAGATTTCATGCTTAATTCAAAAGGATTTACCTTTCAGAAAACCCGCTATATATAGAAATTTAATTGCGTGGAACGTCAATTTAAAATCAGGTGACATAACAAATTATAATGACGTGTATGAGGCGTTAGACGACAATTATGACTATGTTTTCCATCTTGCAGGAATTGTTGCTTCAAAGTATAAAGAAAACTATGAAAGAATAAATGTCAACGGAACAAGAAACTTACTTCAGGGAATCCAAAAAGCAGACATCAACGTTCAAAGATTAATCTATATGAGCACTATTTCTGCAATGGGTGCCATCAAATCAGATAGGCCATTAAATGAAGAGGTCACTCCAAAACCAGTAACATCATATGAAGTTAGCAAATATAAGGGAGAACAGCTTGTCGAAAAGTTTCATAAGGAAAATAGAATTCCAACAACAATTGCCAGAGCCCCTATGATTTATGGTTACGGCGAGCATTCAGGAATGCTTAAACTGGCAAAAGTAATAGTTAAGGGGATAATTCCAGTATTTAGCGATAAAGCTTCATTACCCATTGTTTATGTCAAAAACTTGGTAGATGGATTGATATTGTGCGCGGAGAAAAGTCGAAAGCCTTTTGACATATACATCATTTCAGACGCTAAAACATATACATTCACAGAAATTGAAGAAAACATAGCGGAAAATCTGAAAATTAAACCTTTGCGTTTAAAAATGCCAATGGATTTGCTGAAAATTGCTGCCGCAAAAATTGGATATTTAAGATACGTGGCGAACAATGTGCGCTTATCAATTGACAAGGCTATTAAGGAATTGGAGTATAAACCGAAAGACTGCCTTAAAAAAGGCCTAAAAGAAACAGTACAATATCATGTCCTTCAAGGATTACTAAAATGCGGAAATTATCCCCTCTCACCTTTTGACACATTAGACATTGGGCTAAAAGAAGAAGAAGGACTTGGAACAGCATATGAATATTATGTAAAAACTAGAATTCTTACACGCTACTTAAAAAAAGCACATAAAGTTGAAAAAGCACTCATAATATCCTTACCTCGAATACATGGCTCAGTAGCAGACATAGTTGCCGCTTTAAATGAGTTAGGGATAAACTTTGCCACGATGAAAATCTCAGATGAAGAAAGTGTGAATTGCTTATGGGAAAATTTTGATGTTATTATAGTGGTTGGAGACTTTCTGAAGAACACGAAGAAAATAGTTTCCCTACTTGGCAGACATTCTAACATGGTCATTTTATTTACAGCAAATGCCAATAACCTATTCCATTTTAAAAAATGGAGTGGAACCAGCATAAGCCAGATACTTGACGCCAGTCCAACGCTGTATAATTATCTAGATTGCCCACCCTTTCCCTCGGGTGTTAAAATGTTCGCTGGAAAAAAGGCGAAAGAAACGACAACGCTAAAAACTTTAATGTTAATGCTGGCTTTTTGGAATAAAATTGAATGGAATCTACCAACAACAGTGAAAAGTAAACTTTCACACATGACGACCGCACTATATTGTAAAGCAGGTGGATAGTATGCAAAACTATCTTCCACTTTTTTTGAAAACCCCCATTTACAATATCTTTCGCGAATTCGGAAAACCGAAAATATTTCCAATAAATTATACTTTATCAATAACCAATCTATGTCCTTCACGTTGCAAAACATGCTTCATATGGAAATTATATAAAGAAAAACGAGCATTAAAAAATGAGGAATTTTCAACATCAGAGTGGATTCAGATTATAGAAAAATTAGGAAAATCTCCATTTTGGGTGACCATAAGTGGAGGAGAACCCTTCGCTAGAGGGGATGTTACTAAATTATGCAGAACCATATGTGAAGTAAACAAGCCGAAAATAATCAACATACCAACCAACGGAATTCTTCACGATAGAATAAAAAATGAAGTACCTAAAATTTTGGATGCATGCACGGAAAACAATGTTTCTTTAGTAGTGAATCTGTCAATAGACGAGATTGGCGAACGACACGATGAAATCCGCGGGGTTAAAGGAAATTGGCACATGGCAATGAAGAGCCTAGTTACACTAAAGAGTATGAAGAGCGAAAATCAAAACATGGTTGTAGGAATTCATACAGTGGTAAGTAATTACAATATTGCAAGACTGCCAGAAATAGTTAGATACATAAATGAAGAATTAAACCCTGATCATTACGTAATGGAGGTTGCAGAAGAACGCTCAGAGCTTTTCAACCAAAAAACCAACATAACACCCACTCCTTCAGAACTAAAAAGAACATTAAACAATGTGATGAATTACCTTGAAAGAAAAAACAGCAAAGTTAAAGGTTTAGGAAAAATAAGTCTAGCATTTAGAATCCGGTATTACGAACTTATACCCAAAATACTTGAGGAAAAAAGGCAGCAAGTTCCATGCATGTCTTCTTTTGCATCATGCCAAATAACACCTTACGGAGATGTTTGGGCATGTTGCATTTTAGGATATGATAAACCTTTAGGAAATTTAAAGGAGACAAGCTTCAATTTTGAGAAAATTTGGAAGAGCAAGAAAGCTGAAGACGTAAGAAAATTCATTAAAGAAAAACAATGTTCATGTCCACTGGCAAACGCTCACTACACTAATCTTTTGTTAAATTTCGCTGAAGCCGCCAAAATTGCATTAAAAATGCTATGAAAAGCTTTGTTTTGACAAAGTGAAAATTAACTTAGAAGTTGTACACTGCTAACTTTTTATAAGGTCTTCAATTTTAGCTTTTAAAATGTAAGAAAGGAACTGTCGCATTTCATTAAAAGTTAGCTTTGATTTTCCCAATTTTCTGTTGACGAATGTTATTGGGAGAAAAGTTACGTAAAAGCCTCGTTTAACTGCTTGTCTTACTGTTTCTATCTGAATCTCGTAGGTTTCACTGTGAAGATAGTTAACAATGCCTTTTAGAAGGTTACTGGAGTAACATCTTAATCCACTTGTGCAATCAGGTATTTTTGCACCCAGAACTATAGACGCAACAACATTTGCAATTCTGCTTATCAGAACACGGAATGGCCCCCATCTTTCAGTCCTGCCGCCTACACAATAACGCCCACCTATTACTAGGTCGTAGCCTTTTTTCGCTAGTTGGACAAGCCTTGGAATGTCTTCTGGGTTATGAGAAAAGTCCGCATCCATCGTTATAACATACTTTGGAGGACAATTGAACGAAAGAAATATTTTGAAACCCTCGGTTACAGCGGTTCCTAAACCTTTTTTGAAAGGCCTCTGGAAGAGAAGAACGCTTGAATATCTCTTCTGCAGATTTCTTACGATCTGTGGTGTTCCATCTGGACTGGAGTCATCTATAACTAAAATTGAGACGTTAAGGTTAAGGCTATCAATTTCATATATCAGTTTTTCAATATTTACAGCTTCATTGTACGTTGGAAGAATAACCCCAATTTCAGACGTTACATTAAGATTTCCTTCTATGTTTTCCATCAAATTTCCTTTTAGAAATAAGTCCTCTATCTGTGTTTTTTTATTTGCATTTTCAGAGAGGACTTGAGATGCCCGCAAAGACTTTTCACCCAATAATTACTCATTATGAACAGTAAGTCTTTTTTACGAACTCTTTTGTTTATCAAATTAGCTATATAAACTTACTCCATATTTTTTGCGCTTTAATGGCGGCTATTTCAGCTTTTTTCGGTAATAAGACAACGGATGTCGTATTTTTTGACATGTTTCCTCAGGATTTATACATACGCCGTGAGTTTGCAGGGTAGTGCATTTTGGTGGAGTGTACAGTGTTCTAGAACCTCTTTCGCCAGCGATATGTTCGACCTGATAGCAAGTCATTCTCTCGTTGAAATCAGAAAAGCTTCTGAACAGGTCAATCACCTTCTCTGGTGGCATTCCTATGTTTATAAGGAATGATGTTAGAGTGAAACGACCTACATGTGAGAGGTGGCGCCCTGCTGAGATTGCCGAATAAAGGGCTTTTATGCATGGCGGGAAGGCTGCTTGCACTATGGTTTTAGGGAAGCCTTCCATTTCGGTTTTGCCTATTTTTTCTGCAGATAACTTCTTTATTTTTTCCGCTGTCTCCATTATTTTTGGTGGAAAATTCGGCAGCTCTCTTGCTTCCAGCCTTTTTTCAATGTGTTTTCGGACTTCTTCGCTTAATAGCCTTGCAGTTTCGTTTCTAGTTAAGTAAATATTTCCGCTTGATAAGAGACGGTTAATGAGTTTCCATTTTCTCTCCCGCAAATGTGCCGTGTTTCGAAGGTAGTCTGTAAAGTGAAGTGTAAATTCATAAGGTATTTTATCATTGGTGTTAACAACAAGTTTCCACCCAAAGTTTTGCGCAAAGGCGAGAATTTTTTCCCTAGGTTCCTCTCTGAGGTCTTCGAATGTTTGTTTTGCTTCTGCCAACGCGTATCTTTTCTGAATGAAATTGCTCTTAGTTGCGGTTGCAAGAATTATTGCGATAGGATAGGAGGATATCTCGTTGTCTGCTTTTTCTAGTTTCCTGCTGACACGTGTGTAGAGGATTGCTTCTTCCACTCTTTCTTCAGCACGTTTGAGAATGTCCTCCAACTCAGGTGCTGCTAAGTCTTCAATTCTCAAATCTGGAATTTTCAGGTATCTCACAGCTTCTTTCAGAAAAGGATATTTTGCATAATCGTTCTTGGCAAACTTGGAAAATACACTTTGCATTTTTATCTTCACGTCATTCTGTTTCAATCCTTGGTGCTAAGTAGAATGTTAGTTTTCCTTCTTTTGTTTGTTGAAAGTCCAGCTTTATCGGCATGTCTGATGAAAATTCCATTGTCGCTATTTCAGATGTTGCAGATGCTGCCTTTACAATTTCTAACAGATAGCTTAGACTAAATGTCGCTTTTGAAGGTTCTTTGGCTTCTAGGTCTAGGAGAGTGTCGCTTCCTTTTTGAAGTGTTATTGTTGCACCCATAAGGTCGCCAGCAGCGTGAAGAACTAGCTTCTCAGTGTCTGCTTCAATTTTAACATGATCGCTTACAAGCTGGGCGTCTTCAATTGCTTGACTCAAGCCTCCGGTTGTGGCTTTAGCTCTAACATTGAAGGTGATTTTTGGTGTTGGCACCTCCTCTTCAGAGGCTTCAAGCGTTGGCATCGTGAAGTTTCGTGCATATTTTCCAGCTATTTTCACCTGTAACCGCCCAGTTTTCTCTTCAAGAGAAAGTTCTACAACTTCATCCTTGCCAGCTCTTTTAAGTAGTTTTAATAGCTCACTTATGTTTATACACATTTTTGTCGGTTCTGAGCATGCATACTCTTCGAAGATCGTTTTAGGCCACTCAAAATCAACCATGGCAACACGAGAGGGGTCCATCGCTCGCAGTTTTAAGCCTTCGAGGTCGAGTTTGAATGTGGCTTCGTCTACAAGGATGGAAATGGCTGTAACCATGTCTCTTAGGAGTTTGGCATCGGCTACTTTGAGTTTGAACATGAAAGGATCACACCTTTGTATGGTTATGTTCAGGTTGCTAATAAAAGATTTCTGCATATTAACCTTAAGCTCCAAAAACCAAGATAAAATATCTGCGGAGCGCCTGTACTCTCCACTGAAACCTAGCTCCTTTATATAGATTGAAATTCCAATACACTCAGCACCGAGAGAAGCGTGTTTTTGGAGGTTTTCGGTTGCAACACGGATAGCCCCCCTCTAGGTTTTTGTGTAGCTGAAATGTTGAAAGTTAAAGCTGCAGAACGAGATGAAATTGCGGGAGATATCTCTAATAAGGTTTGCAGAATGTTATGCAAAAGTTAGCGCTTTTCTTAGGATAATTCAGAGTTAGATTTGCTTTAGCTATATTCTCTGAATGTGTAGTTGCATTTTGTGCAACGCAAGAATTGTGTTGAAGATTCATCTGCGCCTCTGGTTTGCACTTGCCAAACGTAAGCTAAATTGTTTCCACATTTGGGACATTCGATTCTAACAGTTGGCAATGTTCGAAGTTTCTGCTCTTCCTTGCTTATAACTGCCACAAGCTGCTGCGGCTTATGCTGTATAACCTTAGCAACTTTCGGCTCTACTTCCTTACTTAAGGCTCTCTTCTTATAGCCGCATTTCGGACAAACCAGTATTATTGATGATTCCTTAGTAGTTTTCCCTTTTTTGGGTCCAAGACGTGATCCGCATTTTGGACAAAATTCCATAGCTTTTTACTCCGCTGTCCGTTTGTTTTCCCTTACCGTTGTCCCTTTTAAACCTTTTCATGTGGTAATAAGGATTGAAGCTAAGTGACGCTAATTCCAGAAGCGATGAGATGGGCTACGCGTAGTGCTTCGGGAATGTTGCTTCTAGTTGAGGTTACCTGCAGAATCTGTTTTGCGTCTTCTTCAAGGATTCCCGAAATTTGCATGTAGATTTTCTCGCTACTGTTTCTAACTGAAATTTCAAAGATTGCTCCAGCGCTTTTGACAGCCTTCCAACGTTCTTCACTTTTTGGCAAATTTTTTAGGGCTTTACGGATTTCTGCAAAGTTGGGTTTTTCTCGGGTAACTGTTATGATTGGAAGTTTTGTTTTCATGTTAAGCTTTTTGATGTTCGCAACATTGAACCCTGCAAATGTTATCCCATTAAGCATTATGACCCTTAATTGCTTGTAATGGGGTGAGTTAAGTATCATGGACGCTATTTTGCCTGTGGCGTCAAATCCATCCACTTTTATTTTTGTGTGCATTACGCCGTCAAGCCAGTATCCGCCACGAAAAACGACTCCGACAACTGGCACAAGACCCTTCATACGAGGAGTGAATACTCCATCATCAACACCTATTACACGAATTTCGGGTTTAATCACACGAAATTTTTTGCAAGGCAAAAGGATTCCTCGGCAATATCAAAGATTATAATGAAAGAAACGTTATAAGTTTATACATTCCTCAGTTGTAACCATGCTAATTGAAACCCTCATAGCCATTTTCCTTCTTACCTGCTTAGTATGTTTCTTTTCAGTTAACTTGCACAACATCCTAATAGTTCATAAACGTAGAGGCGACGCGAGAGTTTATGCAGAGGTTGAACGCCCATCTGGTTTTATTGCAAGCTTAGCCGCTGTTGGAACAATAGTTTACTTTCTAGAAGCACTAACGTATCCATTTCTCCTTTTTACCAACGTCATTTCCATACTGTATGATTTTCCCTTTTATTTTCAGTTTTCATTCGTGTTTTACGTGCAAATTCTGGGCTTAGTTTTCACATTTGTAGGGTATTTTCTCTTCATGTGGAGTGTGGTTGTTAGGGGCAGATATGCTGTTTCATGGATGATGCCAGAAAATCAAAGGCTTGTAACATGGGGTCCATACAGATATGTGCGCCATCCCTCTTATCTTGGCTATTTCCTCATGTTCTTCGGTCTCTTCTTTTTATGGTCCAACTTGTTTACGCTTTTTCCCTTATTTGCTATTCCAGGATACTATCGCGTTACCTTTGAGGAGGAAAGACTTTTAGTGCAACGTTTCGGTGACGAATATTTGAAATATACGAAAAGGACAGGACGATTTATTCCTAGATTCCGATGAAACCATACGACACGACGCTGCAAAATTTGCAAGCGTAAATTTTGGTAAAAAGAAAAAGATGTATTATAGAGAGGGTTTATAGTAACGCTGAGGTGCTCAGTTTTGAAAAAACCAGCCAGTACATTTTCTTTCACAAAAAAGTGCAGTAGCCTAACAGAAGTGTTAATGGACCACAATTTAGCATCCCTTGGAGACACATACATAAACTTCGCTTACTCACTAGCTCTATCAAACAGAAGAGGAAAACCTTCGGGAGCAAAAGTTAAGGGAAGCGTACTTGCAGAAGCGCTTAAAGAAACCAGATTAAGAGAGCATTTGCCTTCTAGAATGACGCGTCACATGCTAGCGGACGCTGCAGAAGCATTAGTCGTTTATGCTTGGCTCCATAATTATATCACGTTGGAGGAGAGTGTTAAAATATTGGAAAAAACTGAGGATTTTAGTCAGTTGCTCGCAACAATAAAGAACAGAGTTAAGTTTTTTTAAGGGCTTTTTGAAGTTCTTTGCTGAATTCTTTGTTCATCTCGCGTACTTTTTCAACAGCTTTATGTAAGGCTTCTTCGGGTTTCACTTTGCCCTTTGTGCGTACATAAATTATGGAATTTGAGGCTAGTGGATGCGGTATATCATAGCCCGCTAAATCCACGCTTTCATCTTCCAAAAGCTTCTTTTGAAGCAAATTGCAAAAAGTGTGCCCAGTACCTTCTATTTCTATTTTAAGTTCGGTTGAGGTTTTCTTCAATGACTTAACTTTCATCTTCACTTATCCCCTTTATGTTATAATGTTCCTTTTCCATAATCTAATGCTGTCTTACGTTTTTCAATTTTTCCACATCTCGGACAATACGCTGTTTGCCGCTTTAGTTCTAACGTGTAGCCACATTGCGAACAAAAGGCATAAATCACACCTAAATTCTTGTCTTTGGTAGATAAGTGGTAAACTTGGTTCTTTTCGCTGATTACTTTGGCTCTTATGATGTCACCGGGTTTACAAACGTTAAACATTGTTTCAACGTAACTTAGTTGCACATCTGAAACATGAAGAATACCTGTGAAAGAGCCAGAAAGCTGTTTATTGCCTATTTTGAATATTCGTGCAGCGGCATTGTCGGTTTGAACGTTGGAAACTTGCCCTAGCACTATGCTTCCTACTTTAGGAACCCTAGCTTCATGAACTAATGGATAAACCGAAACTCGCTTATTGGAGAGGTCAAGTAATGCGCGGCCAATAACCCCAGAATAGATAACTCCCTCTTTAGTGTATGTTCCAGCGTCTGGAATAAACTCTTCAATTACGCCTAGACGTTCGCCTGGCAACACAAATTTGCCGCTTTTCCGTTCAGAGGATTGCGAACTCATTTAAATTCCCTTTTTATTATCACGTACGTCTATACAGCCAAATGTTCACGTGTTATGGAAAGTAAACCTTCTAAATGGATATATCTGTACTCCTCTACGCTCCTCAATAAACCTTTTCATTCGTTGACCAATATCACCCCAACAACTTTTACCCCGAAATACTTCAGCTACTATAAACTGCTTATCTTCTCTCTATAACGTATAGATCAGCTATAAACTCATGTTTTCTTTTTGTATGGAAACGGAACATATACGGAATGGTCATCACCATGGCGTAGATGACTTTGATTTCGCCACCATGCTTTCCAATATACCTTTTAAGGAAAGGAGAGGGAACCATCTGAACAAAGCTGGTTTTGCTTGCCTTTAGTTTTTTGATAAGTGTCTTACCATTTTGTGAGCTTTTATGAAGCGAATAGATAACTCTGCCTGTTTCTAAAGCTTTTTCCAGAAATTTTCGGTCAGCCTTTGGTTTTTGTATACCAAAGGGAGGGTTTTGCAAAACGGTATCAAAGGTTCCATGGATAGTGTCTATGTCTCCAGTGACCCACTGCACTTTTTCTTTTAAGTTTACTTTCACTGAATTTTCAAAGGCCAATTTTACTGCGTCTTTGTCTATATCAACGCCTATGACTTGTTTGGCACCCAAGAAAGCTGCTCCTAAAGCGAGCCTTCCAGTGCCGCACCCTAAATCTAAAACTGTTTTACCAACAATATCATCATGTGTATAAGCTGCTACATAAAGCATTGTTGCAGCAACTTCTACTGGAATTGTATATTGTTCAAAGCTTGGTTTAGGGGATGGATGCGGCTCAATTTGCGAAAGTAACATCTCTAATTCTAGTTTTCGAACCAACCTTTTCTGCATAATTCTTCCCAAGATAAAAATCCAACAACCACCAAAGCTTCACTAATTAACAGCACTGGCTTTGGGAATCCTGAAGCGTCGTCAAGGGATACTCTAGGACAAGCAGTATTCACATAGGCATCTACTGTTGGAAACTCCATAAGTATTTCAGGAGTAATTTCTTTAGCAACAAAAAGGCACACTGTCTTTCCGTTTTCTTCAAGCTTCTTTTTCATATCTAAAGCTTCTTCAAGCTTTTTCTGTCCAGGTTTTAATCCGATCAAAACTGCGAAGGTTTTCGCTCTTTTGGCTTCCTCTATGCTTGCCCATCTTTGTTTAATAATTCTCTCTGCCTCTTTATCAACCGCATAAGCTCTTTTTTCATAAGGGTCTACAACTATTGTTGGCTTCGCAGTTGTAAGGGCGACACCTAAAGCGTGAAATTTTCCACCACCAATGAAAAGGAAGGCTTCAACATCTTTTGCTATTGATTTGGCGTTGCTGTAATCGCATCCAATCACTTGTCCAGGATAATTTAAGCGTCCTGCATCGCCTATTACAACTATTTTTCCTGCACGAAGTAGAATTTCTCTAACATTGTCAAGGGTTTGTACATGTTGAACTGTTGTGGTTAAACCTATTTTTTGCCAGTTTTCTAGCATGGGTAGGGCTTTCTCAACAGCATCGTTCACATTTATGGTTGCTCTAGCTTCAACATAAATTGTAGGGACCCGCTCATACTTCAATAGTTTTGAATGGCCGTAATGGATTATTAGGTCTACACCCAGATTTTCAGTCTCTGCAGTTGCCAGATCACATGCACCATAACAAGGATCTGCGGAAACTATGGGCAGAACTTCAAATTTTTCAATAATTTTCGCTAGACGTGGTGCCTCAGGTTTTAAACCTTCTGGAAGCTGAATCAGAACACGCTTTGCTCCGAGTTTAAGTATTTCTTGTTTCACTCTTTCCTCTTCGAAATCGAAATGCTTCATGTCTTCACTTCCAAAAAGTTAGAAGAACATAGGCATGAAAAAGAGGTGATGAGAAGGCATAGAGGGTGTTATTCTGTTGCTTCGCCCCATCTTTGTGTCCATTCCCAATCTTCTTTTGGCTTTCGTGCCGAACGCCCAAGGGCTCTTTCGTGCTGGTCGGCTAGTTGTTCTAGGATTATTTTCTGTTCTATGCTTGCAACAAGCTTTTTGGTCGCAACTACTGCATCTGCGTTTACTGAGATGCTGTCGATTCCAACTCTCACGAGGAATTCTGCAAAATCAGGCAGGTTTGACGGACCCTCTCCACATATGGAGACTGTGCATCCATTCTCATGAGCGACTTTAATTAGGTGGGCAATTATTCTTTTTACCGCTGGATCTCTTTCGTCAAAGTATCCCATTTGTCCTAAGCGTTCTGAGTCTCTATCGATCATGAGTATGCCTTGGGTCATGTCATTTGAGCCTATAGAAAAGCCATCGCATAGCTTTGAAAACTCGTCGGCAAGTATAGCAATTGAAGGTGTTTCAGCCATAAACCACACTTTAAAGTCCCTAGACCTTTCTAAACCTTCCTCCCGCATAATCTCCAGGCATTTCTTTGCTTCCCACACTGTACGCACAACAGGAAGCATTATCCAGACATTTTTCAGACCCCATTCTTCGCGGCATTTCCTGATGGCTTTACATTCAAGCCTGAAAGCTTTTTCATACCATGAGCTTATGTAGCGGCTGCATCCCCTCCATCCAAGCATGGGATTAGCTTCAACAATTTCGTACTTTTCTCCGCCTTTTAATTCTCTGTATTCGTTGGTCTTAAAGTCGCTGAAGCGAACAACTACTGGACGTGGCTGTATAGCCCTTGCAACTGTTGCTATTCCTTCTGCAAGTTTGTCCACAAATTTTTGGGATTGACCAGTTTCTACAAGGTATAATGGATGCTCTCCTATATAGCTGGCCAAAATAAATTCTATGCGCATAAGCCCTATGCCTTCAAAAGGTAGGTCTTTATATTCCTCTATTTTTTCTGGAACACCCAGGTTCATGTATATTTTTGTTGCTGTTACTGGCACTGATTGAAATATGCTTCCTGCGACGTTGAGTGATGGTGCAGTGGCTCCTGCTGAGGAAGAAAGCTGCTCTGTTAATGTAGGCATTATTCCTTCATAGACAACGCCACTCCTTGAATCCACAGTGTATTCCTTGCCAGAAACCATGAGTTTCGTGGCGCTTTCCGTTCCCACCACGCATGGTATGCCAAGTTCACGACTTACAATAGCAGCGTGGCATGTTACACCACCCTTGTCTGTAACTATAGCGCCTGCAAGTTTCATGAAAGGCACATAATCTGGATTAGTCATGTCTGTAACGAGGATGTCGCCTTTCTGCATGACTTTAGCGGCTTCTTGGGGATTAGAAACAACTTTTGCAACGCCTATACCGAAACCTCTTTTTCCAGCGGCAATTCCCTTAACAACAACCTTTAACATTTCCGCAGGCTTAATTGCTTCAGCTTCAACTTTTGCTGGGGCTTGCGCAAGTTTTGTGCTCCAAACTGTTTCTGGTCTTGATTGCACTATGAAGATGCTATCGGGATAGCGTAGCTCACTGTCTATGGCCCATTCAATGTCTTGAGCTTTTCCATAATGTTGCTCGATGTGTTTGGCTAGTTCTGCAAGTTTAAGGATTTCCTGATCGTTTAGACATGGTTGCTCTTGCTTTTCAGTAGGTACATCCACATGAACTGTTTTGCCAGTGTTAGGGTCGCGAAGGTATTGTACTGTTTTTTTAGCTATGCGCTTCTCAATTATTTTTAGCGTGTTTTTGTCAACAATAAAATCGTCTGGATTGACAGCGCCAGAAACCACAGCTTCACCCAAACCATAGTTGCCCTCAATAACTATCTGGCTGGGGTCGCCAGTCACAGGATTTATAGTGAATATAACACCAGCAGCCTCAGAATTCACCATCTTTTGAATTCCAACACTTATGAGAACTTTCTCATGAGCAAAACCCTTTTCATTTCGATAGAAGATTGCTCGCGGCGTGAAGAGGCTAGACCAACATTTAACGGTTTTTTCAACAAGATCATCAACGCCTTTAACGTTCAGATATGTTTCTTGTTGTCCTGCGAAGGATGCATCAGGCAGATCTTCGGCCGTGGCACTTGATCTTACCGCAACGAAAACACCGTTTACGTTGAGCCTTCTAGAAAGTTCTTCGTAGGCGGATTTGATAGCGTCTTCGATTTCTTTAGGTATGGGTGTTGCTTCTATTAGCTCACGAATTTTTTTAGATGCTACTTCGTACTGTTTGGGGTCACTTGGGTTTGTTATAGTTTCCTTTATGATCTCGTAAATTTTTGCAGCTATACCTGTTTCCTCGATGAATTTTTTGTAAGAGTAGGCGGTTATGGCAAAGCCAGGGGGAACTGGTATTCCAGCATTTATCATTTCACCTAGGTTGGCATTTTTGCCTCCGACAGACGGAATCTCGGTTTTCCTTAGGCTTTCAAACCATATTACTAAATCTTTTCTCATCTCAGTCAACGGCTTTCACCTCTTCCGTTTGCACTTTTTCAATAATTATTCTGCAGGGAATGGGAAGTTTGGCGCTTCCACGTCTTAGAGCTTCTTTGGCGATTTCGACGCCGTCTGTGTTAACGTTGACTGTAATAATTGTTTGGTTGGGGTCTATACGTGCCGCTGTTCCGATGGGTTTTCCGAATGATCTTCGCATACCGTCTTGGAGACGGTCTGCATGAGCGCCAAAAATCATCTTATTTTCTCTGAGGATTATGTGTGGGTAAGGATGAACATGTAAAAGATAATTGTCTGAAAGTTTCTCCATTAAAATACGGTTTGTTGCTACGCGTGCTGCTTCTAGGGCGTTGTGGCGGATTTGGGCTTTCTCTAATGCTATAAGTTTGGCTTCGTATTCAAATTTTGCTTTAGTATCTCCCATAGTGAATTTGGTTATTTTTGGCGGTGGAAAGCCCTTTACGAATTCTCTTCGTGTGTATGGTTGTCCCTTAACGGCTCTGTAATTTTTTGCGCGCATCTTGGATTCCCCTTCAGCATACCAGAACCGTGGTATTTAAACGATTTGTTGAGTACGCCTTTTGATTAAAGTTATGAATTTCAAATCAATTTTAATAATAAAAATACGTTATTCATGGTTGTAGACGCTTGTTTTTAAGCCATATCTGTGCAAGTTCTTCATAGTTTGAAAAGACTTTTTTTAATATTGGAATATACATTTGCACTTCATCATTGGTTAGGTATTGGAATTGGTATTCTCCCATGTATGGTGCTGGTTCACCTTCCCTTGTTACAAATTCTATATGCATGAAAGGATCTCCGCGTTTGATTGTGATAGGGCAGCGGTCGTTACTCAGGTTTACAAGTTCTAAGGCAAGTCTTCCGACAAATCCGCTGTGGACCTTCGCAGCGTTTAGGAAAGATAATCCCATTCTTCCATACTTGCTTTTTGCTGTTAAATGGGCAACGTAGTTCGGTGGTGTGAAGACTATTTCGTAGGTTATTAGGTTTTTGTGTTCTAGGTAGTGGAGGGTTGTTTCTTCTTTGACTGTTAGGACGTAGCTGTCTCCGTCCAGAAGGTTCTGGTCGTATGGGTAAATGCACTTATAATTTTCAATAAGTTCCTTCAACTTGTCCTTGCCCAAAATGCACATTCGTTGAAACCTCCAGCACTTTCTAGCAATAGTAAAACTCTTACGTTATATAGTTTTTCAACAAAGTAAATTAAAAGGAAGGAAACTTATGAACTGCAAGTATTGCGGAAAGGATGCGATTTACAGATGTGGTATCTGTGGAAGGATGTTATGCGGAGAACATGCGAAACTGAGAACAGTTTGCCAATCCTGCATAAAGAAAAACACTATAGAATACACAATTCATAAAGTGTTATCTGATAAAGAAAGAGAGGCAATTCGAGAATTTGTTCTTAGATTTTGGGGAGAAGAAGAACAACTTACTTTTGACAGAAAATTTGTTGTGACAGACCTTCCTGCCTTTTTGGCAAAATCTGGAAACACTATTATTGGATTTGTTTCTTTTGCCGAAGTAAACGATGTCATTCTAATCGCGGCTTTAGGCATACTCCCCAAATACCAAGATGCTGGAGTAGGCAAAAGCTTAATCAAAAAAGTCGAAGCAGAGACTAAAAGACTTGAAAAGAAAAAGTTGCTCGTTTCAACTTCAAATGATGATTTACCAGCCCTAGCATTTTACCAGTCCATAGGGTTTCAGATTTACGAAGTAAAACCTAACATTATAGCGGAAAAACATGGCACTGTCTTAAAAGGAATAGGTAGACTACCAATAAGAGACGAGCTAAGAATGCAGAAATTCCTCAGATGATGCCACATTCACGCCTTACTTCATCTAAAGTCTCTTTGGCTTTTGAATATTCAGCAAACAATTTAGAAAGCTTTTCACAAGGATAATCCACACAGTAAGCACAGTTCTTAACATTCTTCTCCTTTCCACATCTCCTCATTTCACAAATATTGCAATAACTGAAAATGCGTGGGCTATTGCCCAAGCAACCGTCACAGTTGATGTCTTCTGGCTTATATTCCCTCCCATATTGCCTAGTAAACATCTCAGCAACTCGCCGTCTCTCCATATCATCATTCTTCTGAGTCGCAACCAAAACTGGACAATCAGAACAGATTATTCCACAATATCCAATCATCTTCTCCATCCAAACCACCTATATAAAATAGACGAACAGCCTATTTAACTTCTTAATACCAATTCAGCGTTTCGCCTTAACAAGCACTATTGTTTCGAAAAACGGCAAAGCACGTTCTGCAACAACACTCGCTCTTAAACCATTTTCTTCAAACTTTCGCAAAGTTTCATCAACATTAGACAAAGTGGACTGCATCAAAAAGACATGTCCACCTCGCTTCAAATACTTAGGTGCCGCACCGATAAAGCGGTCAATAACTTGCCTACCAGCAACTCCTCCAGACCAAGCACACCCAAGCCAAGAGTTATCTTCGACATTTTCTAGAGGCAAATATGGAGCATTAAAGAAAATTAAATCAAATTCCTCTCCTATCTTAATTGGCGTAAATAGGTCTCCCTGCACAAGGAACATTTTATCCGAAACACCATTCCGTTTAACATTTTCATTTGTACAGCGGACAGCGTAAGGATTTAAATCAACAGCAATAACCCTCGCCGCCTTTTCTGCTGCAATTATGCCTAATATGCCACATCCAGTTCCCATATCAAGAACAAAATCGCCTTCGCTCACCATTAAATTGTCAGCAAAAAGAAACGAGTCCTCAGCTGGTTCGTAAACATTTTTCCAAACATAAAAAACGTAATCTGCAAAAAACACCTTTCTATTCCACAAGGGCATTTGCCATGACTCCAAAATCTTCAGGCGCCAATTCTCTCACCCTTTTATCAAGAAAAGGAAGACTCTCAATTGTTTTAGCAGCACTCTTTACATTCGCAGTACACGTAATTCCAATGAAAGGCACAATAGCATTTCTAACTTTCCGGTTACGATGCGTGAAAAGTGATTGCGTCAACTGCTTAAATAGGGTCTCACTTTTCAGGATGAATGGTGGCGGCTTCTTCGGTTTTAAGCGTATAACAACTGAATCCACTTCTGGCTGCGGACAAAACATCCATCTGGGAACCCCATCTAAAATTTCAACTTCCACGTGGTGATATGTAACAACCGTTAACCATCCATAATCTCCGCTTCCAACAGAAGCGACAAGACGATCTGCAAACTCCTTTTGGAATATTAAAACTGCACAATCCAAATTTTGGCGGAAAAGCCACAATAACAAGGCCGAAGAGATATTGTAAGGTGGAATCGAAACAACCTTATTGAATTGTGGAATATGCACTTTGAACACGTCGCCTTCGATTATTTTGATGTTAGACAAGTTCTTAAGCTCTTCACGCAAAACTTTTACAAGCTTCGCATCAGATTCAACAGCCAAAGCGCATTCACATTTATTTGCAAGAAAACGTGTTAAAAAACCTAAACCAGCACCAACATCCAACGCCACATCCTTCGAGCCAAGTGAAGCATAATCAACCATATTCTGTAATATTGAGGCTTCAACCATGAAGTTTTGTCCTAAAAACTTGTTCGGAAAAATTCGATATTTTCGAAGCAAAAACTTCGTTTTCTCAGAAAGATTCATGCTATCCCGTTAACAACTTAACTATGCTAGTGGGCCCTTGTGAACAATCGATACTTGCTGTCGCCAGCCAACTCCTCCATAACTCTTTTTGCAATCAATTTAACGGGATTAGGAATCTCCGTGCGTTTCTGCAGATCATCAAAACTCTCAAATGGTTTCTTCTCACGTTCGTTTATAACTTGCCACATATACTTTTTCCCTATCCCAGGAAGAAGTTCCAGCGCATGCATTCGTGGCGTTATAGCCCTGGCAGTATTAAAAAAGTTGACGCACCATTTTTCACGGTTCAGTACAACCCTACTGATAACTGCTGGAAGTTCTATTTTCGCAGAGGCTGTTAACTCATCATAGCCTATACGCCCAATTATGTACGTAATTTCTTCACGGGACTCCTTTCCAACATAAACGCGGTCATGAGGCTTTAGAATAACACCCTCTTTAACCAGCGCCTCTAAGAGTGTAAAGAACTCCTCACCTATCAACTGAACAAGAGCACCTGCTCGATAACCAGCCCTACCAGAGGGACGCACCCCTGGACGACCATGCTGTAAGAAATCTAGAACGTAACCGTACTCTTCGTATCGCTTTTCCATCACACCCGCCTTTATTCCATCACTTTTTATTGCTTAAAAATAGTAGCCGACTTGTCTATTTCACTTTTCGATGCTCATTTAAAAGAGTAACTATGGCTTCCAATTTCGACGTCTCAATAATTTTACGGCCGCCAGCTAGAAAAACCCTTAACTCTTCAACGCTTTTTGGCATGCAATTTACAATTTGAATAGCCTCCTCTTCTTCCAAACCAAATTCTGTCACAAGCTTTTCTACAAGCTTTTCAGCTACTTTAGCATCCACCTTAGAAAACTTGGAAAGGTAATCAAGCGTGCGGCGTTGGAATTGGTCGAGATTTTCTTCATCCATCGACTCTAACAATTTTTTAACTTGCGGAAGAGTGAGTTTCTTTTCTTCTACATCCCTTTCCGACATTTATAATGACACCTTATAGGGTTCTAAATGTTCTGGTCTAACAATTATTTCTTTTATGGCTTCTCCTTGCGAAACGTTTACAACGTAACTTCGGCCGCGTTTATCAATAATTGTTCCGACCTTACCGTGATAGCGCTTGTGGGGCATTCCTTTGGGAGTGCTTGAATCTATTCTGATGACCACACGGCTTCCAGCCTGATATTCATACAGTAATTTGCTTATTCGTATTTTGCCCCGCTCTCTAGGTTTCTTTTTAAGAAGGCGACGTGTTCCCGCGCGATAACCCTTAGATTTCCTCATTTTTCCACTTCCCTTAATCTCCCATAATAACGTTTAAAACATCAAGTTTTATAGGCTTCGCTTTGTTTTGGAGAATTTCTGAGACGCTGGGTGTTGTTCTTCCTTCATCTCCAGTCACCAATTCTTTGACGTATAATCCTCCTTGGCATAGTATCTTCATTTCGGCCTTTCTAGGCGACAGTTTCTTTACTTTCACCTCGTATATGTACTTTTCCCGCGTTAAATCCGCCCGCCTATGCAAAACACGGAGTGGAGTTTTCTGCTTAACCAAAACATTTGCCAATTTGTTTTCCAAGAGGTGCAAGTCCTTGATGGCGATTTTGTCTTCGAATTCCATGACTACACTGTATTCCTTTTGTGCAGATTCTCCCTTTTTCAATCTTCTAACAACAGCCTTGTCTGCAAACTGTAAATTTGAAACTTCAATCTTTCCTTTAGCGTAAGCATCAATGACCCCTTCTAGTTTTTTAAGATCTAAAAATCGATTTTTGGGTTTCGTAACTTCTATTACGAAGGGTCTGCCTTTGCCCAGCATGCGAGCGTCAATGTCTTCTCTTCCCGACGCATGAAAGGAGGCTTTTACTCCGCCCGTAGAGTCTAAAAAAGGTTTCGCAATCAATTCTTCAACAGACTCTGGATACATTTTTCCAGTCCAATTACATTTTTCACAGCCTTTTCCCCGGCAGCTTGAGCAAAACCATTTTGACTGCGGTATACCCCTAGCCAGTTTCTTATAATGGCCCGCAATGTATAGCGGGTTTATCTGAAGGTTCACTTCCTCGGCGAAAGGGTTAACAAGCACAACAATATCAGGTTTCTTATAATCCACTACTTTTCCGCTATACTCAGCAATTTTCTTTCCTATTACTCTTCCAAACCCGTTCCGCATATTTTCGCCATAACCTAAATCAAACTCGGCCTTGAATTCATCTTCACGCTCCTCGACCTTAAGAGGTAACTCTATTCCCACCAAAAAGCTATCGTATTCGTAGACCCCAAGCTTTGTAAGAGCTTTTTTTGCCAAGTCATCAATGCTCTTAAATTTATTTTCACATAAAAAGCAGGCTTTCGGAAAATGTTTACTTGAAATTCGTTTTTTCATTTTCTGTAGTATTTCTTCTGCTGTTTTTGAGAAACCGTTCGACGCAAGGATTTTGAGAATTTTTACGCCTTCCCCGTTTTTTGAAAGAGCTGATTCGTGAGCATTGAGCGCTAAGGCTAGTTTTATCGCCCCTCCTCTTCCATCATTTTCTATGCTATGACCGAGTAGAGCGAATTGTCTTCCTAGGCAGTGGTCGCATAAGGGGTATTGTCCAAGTATTCTTAGCGATTTTTCTAAAATGTCCATGGGTGCAACTCTTCAGATTTTGTTCAGTCCTATTTGAACTCTAGTGGCAACCCCTTACCGAAGAACGGTAGTTTCTTTTTCCTTCTTAGCGTCTTAAGCATTCGCCGCATCATCACATACTGTTTTAGAAGCTCTTTCACTTCTTTTTCGCTTGTTCCTGAACCTCTAGCTACACGTTTTATTCTTGAAGCGTTGAAAGTTTTTGGGTTATTTTTTTCTTCAGGCGTCATAGACTGGATTATTACACGCCATTTTTCTAAATGGTCCTCAGCCATATTCAACTTGTCTTCAGGTATATCATAGGACATGCCCGGAAGCATTTTCAAAATTTTTCTAAAGGGCCCCATTCCTTTCATGGCCTCAAATTGTTCATACATGTCTGTTAGCGTAAATTTACCGCTTAGGATGGCTTTTGCCTTCTTTTCGGGAACTTTTACTTCCGCCTCTCGCACCTTTTCAATTAAAGTTTCTAGGTCGCCCAGTCCAAGGAGCCTGCCAACAAAGCGGGATGGAACGAAAGGCTCTATATCTTCGATTTTTTCGCCAGTACTAATGAATTTTATTGGTGCACCTGTGGCTACTACAGCGGATAAAGCTCCTCCGCCTCTGGCTGAACCGTCCAGTTTTGTTACAAGAATAGAGCCTATGGGTGTTGCTTCGTTGAAGGCTTTTGCCTGAACCATTGCTTGTTGACCAATTGTTCCATCAATTACCAACATAACTTCGTCTGGTCTAATGTTTTTCTCAAGCATCATCATCTCTTTGATTAACTCTTGCTCTTCTTTGTGACGACCCGCTGTGTCAATGATTATTACGTCTCTGTCATTGAACTGTTTTAAACCATTAATGGCTATTTTAACAGGGTCCTTAGCTTTTAAGTCGCCATATAAAGATATGTTAATTTTGTTTGCCATTTGCTGAAGTTGTGCATAGGCACCTGGCCGATACGTGTCTGCGCAGATTAGGGCTGGTTTCAATCCTCTTTTTTGGAAGTATCTCGCAAGTTTTGCTGCAGCTGTTGTTTTCCCAGAGCCTTGTATGCCAACAAGCATTATCACCTTCTTTTTTCCTGGCTCCATTTTTATTGGAACTGGTTTTTCTCCGAGGAAACGTGTTAATTCTTCGTAAACGACTTTTATTACGTGTTCACGCCTTGAAACGCCAAGAGGAACTTTCTCTTTTAATGCTCTTTCTTCTATTCGCTTTGAGATTTCAAGTACAAGTTTAACGTTCACATCCGCCTGAAGAAGAGCCCTTTGCACGTCAAGAACAAGTTCCTTGACCGCAGCCTCATCTACAACGGAGGCTCTCAAAACTTTTTTTAAAGCTTCGTAAAGCGAGGAACCTAAACGTTCTAAAGCCATAGCATTCTCCAGATTTAAAACCATATACGCCTTTAAATAGATATTCCGCTCTCAACACCTAAACTCCACAAACTTTTTTACAATCGACAGTTTGTAAGAAGTTTCGAGGGCTGAGTTTGAGTGACGATGTTAAAATTGTAGAGAAGAAACAAGTTCCATCAGGCGCCATTATGCTTTTCGGCTTCCCAGACGTTGGATTAGTTGGCGTTATAGCTGCTTCACACTTAATTTCAGAAATTGAAAACCTAGAAGAGGTTGCATATATGGATTCAAAGTTGCTTCCACCATTGATCGTCTTACATGAAGGACTGCCCCACTCTCCAATAAGGATTTTTGGAAACCAAGACATTCTTTTAGCTGTTTCAGAAACAGCCATATCTGCAGATGTCATCCATCAAATAATGTATGCTTTGATTGATTGGGGAAAAAACAAAAACGTCAAGATGATGATTTCGCTAAGCGGTATTCCCATTCAAGAAAGACAAGATGTTCAAGAGTTGAAAGTTTTTGCTGCAGCGTCAAATCCTGAGATGCTAAAAACCGTTCAAGATTTAGGCATAGAAATATTGAAGGAAGGATATATGGTTGGTCCCCAGGCAATTATGTTACAACGTTGCGCGGGCATCGGCTTGCCAGCCTTGACATTGCTTGCACAATGTTTCTTCAACTACCCAGACCCGGAGGCTGCAGCAGAAGTACTGAAAGAGTTGGCAAAAATAACTGGATTGAAGGTGAATGTTTCGCAGCTTCTAGAGAAGGGTGAGGAAATCCGTTTAAAGGCAAGGGATGTTATGAAGCGAACCCAGCAAGAGATGTCTAAAATGAAGAAGACGCAAGAATATGACATCCCGTTATATGTATCATAAGGGGGGAAAACTGGAATGGACACTAAAAGGAGACGTTCAATCTTCGACATAATTGATGAGTACTTTCAAGGCTTAGAGGAATGGACAGAAGAATTAAGAGAGACATTAATTGAAAGACCAAGCTGGAATCAGAAAACTTGCACAATAGAACCGCTTCGCAACATAATGATTACCCCAACAGAAGTGATAGTGACTGTGGATTTACCTTATGCAGAAGAGAAAATGATACAGATTAAACCACTAGACAAGAACATCATCCAAATATCAGCAAAAATGAAGCGCAAAATAAGTTTCGACGATTTCGGCATAACCCATCATAGAGGAGAGTTTCAAACATTCAATTGCCAAACACGCATTCCAGTAGCAGTATACATGGACAAGATGGAAATTCGCTTTAAAAAAGGAATACTAGAGATTCGCCTACCACGCAAACATGAATATACAATTCCAATGGAATAGGATAGAGAAGCCTCAGCGCTGGGTTTAAAAGAGTCCTCACAAATCGGACGGCTCTTCTTACATCATAGGCTCCAAAATACATATTACGCCAAACAGTAAGATAAACTTTGATGAAAAATCTTTTAACAACAAGAAACTTAACATCTAAAACAATTTAAAGGTGAAAATAATTGACTGGAGAGCGGGCGATTCACTTTGCTATGTTTATTCTTTTACTAGTGGGTTTATGCGGAATAAGCGCTTGGGCAAGCTACACCTACCTAAGTGACAATTTAATATTAGAAGTTGCAGGTATCGCATTAAGTTGGGGAGTAATCCTCTTAATCCTTTACTTGGGCTTCAAAAAACTCGATTGGAACTGGTGGAGTTAGCCCAGTATTAAACCCATTACTAGCTCATCGTAGTATTTTCCATCTTTCCCAAGGTAGGCGTCTTTCTTTACGCCTTCAATTTTAAAGTCAAATTTTCGGTAGAGGTGAACTGCTTGCTTGTTATCTGCTATGACCTCTAAGCCTATTCGGTGGAGCCCTTCCTCTCTCGCAAGTTCTATAAGTTTAGTAAGCATAGCTGCGCCCAATCCTAAATTATGGAAGTCTTGATGAAGATAGATGACTAAGTCGCTTGTGCCTTTTCTCCGAGGATGAGGAAATTTAAAGACTTGGGCATGCCCAACGATTTTATCTTTGCAAAAAGCCACTATAACGATCAAGTTTTGCAGATTACTTAGCCAACCTTTTTCAAGCCTTTCTCTGGTATAAGGGGGCAATCCCCAGCGTACAGCCTCGTCAGAAAGAGACTCGTACATTTCGATAAGCTTCTCTTTGTCTTTCACTTGAAACTCTTTTATACGGATGGTTTTACCATCTTTCAATTTCACTTCAACAACATCCAAGATGCATAGCCCCAAAATTAATGTTAGATACGTTAACTAGTTTGGCCTAATAGTTCTTTCAGATTGGGTTTCTTGTTTTATTTCGCTCTAACAATCTTGATTTTACCTAGTATTTTCCAATACTCAATCTCAATGCCAGGGGCAAGTTTTGCTTTTATATCTTCCTCTTCTGGATAAGGGGCATCCAGGTATTCGTAGGTTTCTAAGTCCATTATTTGAATGCTAGATGGTGTTACTGCGAAGATCTGGCCGCTCCTTTTATCAATTATCGGTACTTCTGCATTTGCATCTACAGGCTTAACAATGCTTCTTTTAACTCCGTCAAAAATGCCTATTGCCACAATTCTTGCTTTGGCTGAACCATGTTTCCCAGGTTTTGACTTCGTTATATCAACTATACGACATGGCTCATTATCAGCAATCATGTAGCCGCCGACACGTAGATTCCCCACATCAACTGGTTTGCTCATACGCTCACCTGCTTGTTACTGTCTTTATTCACAGCAATTTTAAACTACACTCATATATAGATTAAGGTGTTGCTAATAGGTGGAAAGGGTGAGAACGTTGTTTAAGAGCGTCGGTTTGATCGCCCGCTTTGACAAGAGAGCAGCCATAAAACTTGCAGACGATTTGGCTAAATATTTGAGAGTTAAGAGATTAGAAGTTCTTGTGGAAGACACTTTAGCAGAGAAAATGAGAACAAAACAAAATAGTACTCCATTAGAAAAGATGAAAACGGATTTCATAATTACAATTGGCGGAGATGGAACAATTCTGAGAACATGCGTCTCCATTCCAAAACCAGAGCCGCCAATACTTGCAATAAACATGGGTGTTCGAGGTTTCCTAACAGAAGTGGAGCCTAAACAAGCATTCACCGCAGTAGACAAGTGTTTGAAGGAACAATATACCATAGAAAAGTGTACGAAGCTTTCAGTAACTGCAAATGGTGCAAAGTTTCCAGACGCCTTAAATGAAGTGTTAATCTCAGCCAATGAACCGGCAAAATTGCTTTACGCCCGAATTTTAAAGGATAAGGAACCAGTTTTAAACTGTCAAGCAGATGGTTTGATTGTAGCTACGCAAACTGGTTCTACGGGTTATTCGCTCTCGGCTGGAGGACCTGTTTTAGATCTTGGTGTAGATGCCTTTGTTTTGACACCGGTATGTTCTTTAAGCGTTCTCCGTTCAGTTGTTTTTCCAGCGGATTCAAGCCTCACAGTCGAGGTCATTAGGCCGAAGAAAGTGCTTATCGTAGTTGATGGACATCACCGTCAACTCATAACCTCCAGAATTCTAAGCTTAACAGTAACACGTTCCAAATACGAGACATCCTTCATAAGGTTTAGGGAGGACTTTTACCATCGTTTAAGAAGCAGACTTCTTTTTAAGGGAATATAATGAAAAATCTAACTGTAAAGATGAGAAAAATAATAGTTTTGGACACATCTGCCTTTGTGGCTGGTTTTGATCCATTTTCAATAAGCGAAGAACAATGCACAGTTCCTATGGTTAAAAAGGAATTAATAAGAAGCTCCATGTCTTGGGTTAGATTTAAAACAGCCATTGAAAGTGGGAAATTAAAAGTTAGAGTGCCCGAGAAAACCTTCCTAGATGAAGTTAAAGCGTCAGCAACAATTGTAGGAGATACCTTTTTTCTATCAGAAGCAGACCTTCAAGTTTTAGCCCTAGCCCTAGAACTTAAGACATGCGGTTATGATCCATTAATTGCCTCTGACGACTATTCAATACAGAATGTTGCAAATCAAATGAGAATAAAATTCGCTTCGCTGGCTACTTTCGGCATCAGCTTCCGTCTAAAATGGATAAGATATTGTCCAGCATGTCGTAAAAAATATCCAGCTGATTATAAGTCCAACGAATGCGAAGTGTGCGGCACCAAATTAAAGAGGAAACCGATGAGAAAAAGTCATTTAGACCTTTAACAACTTCTCAACAGTAATAAGGATAATTAAGAGGCACAGCCATGAACGAAGAAAAAAAGAAAACCATATACTTCAAAGAGACTGGCCCACAGAATACTGATGCACTGCTAAATTTTGTTAAGAAATATGTAGAAAAAGAAGGCATAAAGGACATAGTAATTGCTTCAACAACCGGTGAAACAGGAGTAAAGGCATCTAAAATTTTTAGCGGATGCAACCTTATAATTGTCACACATTGCTTCGGCTTCCGAGAACCTGGAAAAACTGAGTTACAAGAAGAATACAGAAGAGAGATTCTGGCAAATGGTGCGAAGATTTTTACAGGTGTTCATGCTTTAAGCAGCGTAGAAAGGGCAATTCGCAAAGATTTTGGGACAATCCAACCTTTGGAGCTCATTGCCAACGTGCTCAAGCTTATGGGTGAAGGAACAAAAGTATGCGTAGAAATCACTTTGATGGCGACAGACGCTGGCCTAATTCCCACAGACAAAGATATCGTTGCTATCGGAGGAACTGGCAAAGGTGCAGACACGGCGCTTCGAATACGACCAGCAAATGCCGCAAGATTCTTCGATTTAAAAATAAGAGAAGTTATAGCAAAACCTCATGGGTTTTAATTAAACATCGAATGCATGAACATTTTATGTAGTATGCTTATTAAGACCGCTGGTAAAGAGAAAAAACTCCTAAAGGAGTTCAACAATTGGAATTAGTGGAGAAGATTAAGAAAGAATTTTTCTTCTTTAGAGGAAATTATCTAATACTTATCATAAGCTGGATTTTAATGGATTTTGCTGGAGAACTGCCAGGAACATACTACTCTGATTACGTTATTCAACTTGGAGGAAATGCCACAATTCTGGGTTTGATCATGCTTGTTTCACTGTTGGCTTTGGCTTCTGTCCAGTTTCCAGGAGGGTATCTGGCGGACAAATATGGAAGACGATGGCTTGTATCAACTTTAACTTTTGGAGTTGCGATTTCCTTCATTTTTTTCGCTGTTGCCCCCAGTTGGCATTTCATTTTGCTAGGCGCAATTATTCAAAACTTATGCTTACTCTATCAGCCTGCATTAAACGCTCTGATGGCTGACTCGATACCAAGGGAAAAGCGTGGAATGGGATTCTCCATACTCAACCTAATAATGAGTGTTGCCACAACTCCAGCTCCAGCCGTAGCGCTTCTGCTTGTAGCCACTTTTGGATCTTTGACTGGCATGAGAATAGCATACGCTATTGTCACAACATTTTACTTAGCAGCTGCAACAGTGCGATTAAAGTTAAAAGAAAGCTTGAGAAATACGGAAAAACTAAGCCTAGGAGAAGCATTTAGTTCCTATCCTAAAGCTTTGAAAGAAGGAATAAACGTCTGGAAGGTCGTGCCACGCTCAATGCTTTTCCTTTTCTTTTCTGAGCTAATTGTACGTTTTTCATTTGTTATGTCTCAAGTACTCTTTCTGGTATATGCTTTTTATGTACTTCAAATAGGAGGAACACCTCAACCACAAATTTATGCTCCAGAAAATGATCCAGCCTTGCAATTAGCACGTATTAATTGGGGCTACGTCATGATAGCGTTGTTTATGTGCATGATAATTCTGGCTTTTCCAGCAGGAAAGTTCCTAGATAAAGTTGGAAGAAAAATTCCCCTAATTCTTTCAAACCTTTTAATCATTCCAGCAGCCATGTTATTTGTTTTTGGAAGCTACCCAGCTCTCTTTATAGCTATGCCCCTAATTGGATTTTCAATGCTTCTTGGTTTTTCCTCTTATCAAAGTCTGTTTGCTGATCTTGTCCCACAAGCGCAACGTGGAAAAGTGACGGGCTCAATGAACTTCTTCTCTTATATACTCATGGCTTTAGGTGGGGCAACTGGTGGATTGTTGTATGACAAGGTGTCTCCGCAGCTTCCATTCCTTTTAATGACGGTTTTGGTTATTCCATCCACTGCTATAATAATATCATATGTACATGAACCTAAACCGGAAGAAAGGCAAGCTTAGTCTTCCACTCTTTGCTGGTACGAAAAAGCGTGGCTAAATTTCATTGCTGTCTCTTTTACTGAAGTATATTATGTCGCGATGTTCCACATATCCGCATTTCCTAAAAAGCTCTTTTGACGCAACATTATAATCTTCAATTAAAGCGCAGAAAATTCTGATGCCGTGCTTTCTTAAAATTTTCTCAGATTCAGCAATCAAAGCCTTAGCAACACCACGATGCCCGTAACCTGGGTCAACAGCTAAACGATTTATCCAGCCCTTCCGCAAATCACAACTTATAACAACAGCGCCAACAAGGCGCCCATCCTTAAAAGCTCCTAGAAAAAATTCTGGATTCGCTGTTATTTGCGAAGCTGCTGCGTCTTTGCTGTCTCTTCCCTTTGGTTTAAAGGGTAATCCTGCTTTGGACCAGAGTTTGATAATTTCTTCGTAGTTTTTATTGTTAGTTTTCGAATTTTCATGCAAACACGTTAGTGAAGTTAAGCTTCCTTTTCAACCTCTTTTACAACATCTTCAATTATTTCTATAGCAGAATCTACGAGCTCTCTTGTAATGTTAAGTGGCGGCGCTATCCTCACAGTTGAAACACCGCAAGTGATAACAGCAATTCCACGTTTCCATGAACGCACCATAATTTCTGAGGATTTTTTAGACGCTGGCTTTTTATTTTCCTTGTTTTCAACGATTTCCATGCCTATCATTAAACCTTTGCCCCTTACATCGCCGACTATTTCATTCTCTTCTTTCAATTCTTCAAGTCTCTTCAAGATGTAAGTGCCTTGTTTGGTTGCATTTTCCAAAAGCCTCTCTTCTTTGATAACATCGATGACTGCGCTTGCCGCAACGCATGAGAGCGGGTTACCGCCAAAGGTGCTCGCATGGGCGCCCCCAACCCAGTCCATTATTTTTGCTTTAGCGACAGTTGCACCTAATGGTAGCCCAGAAGCTAGCGCCTTTGCACTGCATAGAATATCTGGGTCAACATTCCAATGTTCGATTGCAAACCATTTTCCAGTTCTACCCATACCAGATTGAACTTCGTCATCAACAAGCAAAAAGCCATATTTGTCGACAAGCTTCTTTAACCTTTGGAAATATTCTGGTGGTGGAAGGACGTATCCACCTTCGCCTTGAATTGGCTCAAACACTATCGCGGCAACATCCTCTGGAGGCACATATTTTTGTAGAACAAATTCGTCAATAAAGTCTACACACCAATAGTGACATTCAGGATACGCCAGTCTGAAAGGGCAACGGTAACAGTAGGGATATGGCACATGCGTTACACCTGGCATTAATGGGAAAAAGTAGCGCCTTTGGGTTGGCTTACTGGCAGTTAAGGATAAAGCTCCTACGGTACGTCCATGAAAAGCGCTTATGAAGCCTATAAAAAGTTGTCTGCGTGTATGCCACTTTGCAAGTTTTATTGCTGCTTCAATTGCTTCAGTTCCACTGTTGCCGAAGAAAGTTTTTTTCTCAAAACGTCCAGGTGCAATATCTGCAAGTTTTTCAGCAAGATCAACAACTTCATTATAGTAGAAATCCGTGTTGGAATAATGCAGAAAGCGGTCACATTGATTCTTTACGGCAGTAATCACTTTAGGATGATTATGACCAACGTTTAGGCATACCAAGCCAGAATTGAAATCTATGTATTCGTTTCCGTCAACATCCCTCACTATACAACCTTTACCCGACTCAACTACAAGCGGATAAAACCGCACATATGATGGCGAAATCAGGCTTTCGTCTCTTTTAACCAGCTCCCTTGCTTTAGGCCCTGGTGGAACCACAACTATTTTCGGATAGATGCTCATCCTCACATCCCCAGTGGAGATTAGGAGTGAAAAAGACTATTTTATATAATTACCTATGCCCTTTCCGTAAAAAGTATGAAAAAACATTTAGTAATCTAGAATAATGTATTCTACTTCGGTTTGTACTTTAAGGAAGAGAGACATATTATGGTTTAGTCACTGTAATCTCAATTGCTGAGACGTTTGCCTTTTGGCCCTCAGCTCTCGTGACTTCCTCTGTACTTAAATTGATGCCCTGTAGTTGTAAGTCTTTCACAAAAGCTCGTCTTAACAATTCAATAGTGTCGACGGCTCTGCTGATTGCCCGTCCTCTAGCTTTAACAACAACTTTTTTGGCGCCAGAATTAAAGGAGGTGAGGCAGGCAATCACGTAGTTCATCACTGGCCTTTTGCCGATAAGCACAACGTTTTCGTTTGTTTTCACAGTTTTTGCGGCTTTTGCTGGGGCTGATTTTTCTGTGGCTTTTTTCTTCTGTTTCTCCTCTGTCATATTTTACCTCCTTTTCATTGATTAACAGTAGGTGGCAACGTAAAGCAGACTATATGATAAAGTTTGAGCTCCTTATATTTTTCCGTACAGTGAAGGATTAGACGCACTGTTTGACGCTAGTTTACGGTAATGCTCCCAGTCTTCATCCACCCAACTCTGAATCCGTTTGACATCCTCTTCAGTTAAGTTACGGAACCTACCCTGTAAAGTCAAATATTCCTTAACGGGTTTACGTTTAGCCTTATCAACCAATCGGTCACTCGGAGAATTAAGCTTAAACTTTCCATATTCGATTTCAAAGAGGGCCCATAAACCAGTTTGAACGGCGAGTCTTCCCAATTCAACAGTTTTGCTTGTATCATAACGCCATCCAGTTGGACACGGTGCCAAAATGTGGATGTATTTTGTGCCTTTAATCTCCTTAGCCTTTCTAAGCTTGTTTACGAAATCTATAGGGTAGGATGGACAAGCTGTTGCAACATATGGTATTCGGTGAGCAGCCATGATTAAAGGCATATCTTTTTTCCGCTCCCTCTTTCCTGAAGGTGTTGTTGTGGTCCATGCACCGTAAGGTGTTGCCCCACTCCGCTGCATTCCTGTGTTGCCATAAGCTTCGTTATCGTAGCAAATATAGATGAAGTCTGTTTCCCTTTCAGCAGCACCAGACAATGCTTGAATGCCAATATCAACTGTTCCACCATCCCCGGCCCAACCGACAACCGTTATGTCCTCGAGATTTCTTTGACGCAAAGCAGCAACAATTCCTGATGCTCCAGCAGCAGTAGCTTCAAATAATATGTTTTGGAGTGGAACCATAAAGGAAGTGTAAGGATAGGGTCCCTGAATTACTGTTGTACAGCAAGCAGGAACTACCAAAACAACTTTGTTTCCCAATGCTTTGAAAAGCAAGCGCAGGGCAATAGTAGGACCACAGCCAGCACACGCAGCATGACCCTTAAGTAAGTATTCTTCTTTTGGAAGCTCCTTTATTGTTACCATTATTTTTCACTCCCTCAAATCAACCCATTCAATTTCTCTTTCTACCTTACCATCATGCATCCACTTTAGCGATTTTTTAGCAATTTTTTCAATTGTCTCAGAAGTTACATCCCTTCCACCTAAACCAGCAATAAACCCTGCAACTAAGGGTGAATCTTTTTGATTGAAAAGGGACGCCTTGATTTCTGTTGATAGAAAACCTTCCATTCCAAAGGATATGTGGCGGTCTATGGCTGTAAACATCTGCGCCTGCTCTGCAAGTTTTACTATTTCTTCTATAGGAAATGGACGGAAAACACGAACTCTTGCTGACCCAACTCTTAATCCCTCTCTGCGTAAATTTTCTACTGCTATTTTTGCTTCACTACCCATAGTGCCCATGGTGAGCAGTATTAAATCTGCATCTTCACATCTGTATTTCTCAACTAGTCCGCCGTGTTCCAAACCGAAGTGTCCGCCATATTCTTTGTCAATTACTGGGATGAGTCGTTTTGCATTTTCCATGGCTTCCTGAATCATAAAACGAAACTCCATATACCACTCTGGCGAAACCAGATTCGAATGAGAGAAAGGACGGTTAATGTCTAAAATCCATCCAGATTTATATGGTGGCAGAAAGTCGTCAATTTCCTTTTGATCTGGAATTTTTACGGGCATATAGGTGTGCGATAGAATAAAGCCTTCTAGGCAAATCATGGTTGGCAAAAAGACTCGTTCATCTTCGCAGAGTTTATAGGCTTGAATTATGGTGTCGAAAACCTCTTGGTTGTCAGCGCAGTAAAATTGAATCCATCCAGTATCTCGCTGAGAGAGAGAATCACTGAAGTCTGGCCATATGCTCCAAGGAGCTCCCATGGCACGGTTAACAACCACCATCACGATAGGTAAACGTGAACCTGAAGCCCAATGCAAAGCTTCATGCATAAGGGCTAATCCATGAGCGGAAGTTGCCGTGAAAGTTCTAACCCCAGCTGCAGCAGCACCTATACATGCCACCATAGCGCTATGCTCAGATTCCACACGAATGTATTCAATATCCATCTTTCCGCTTTCAACAAATTCAGCTATCTTTTCAACTACTGTGGTCTGAGGAGTTATAGGGTATGCCGCAACAACTTTGACTTTCGCTGCTTTTGCGGCGTATCCAGCAATGTGATTTGCTGTATCAACAATCATCTGCGCCATTCATTCTTCCTCCCGGTGCATGTCTATTGCTTTAACTGGACACTCGTTAGCGCATACCCCACATCCCTTACAGTAATCATAGTCTATTTTTGGAGAGTCGTCCTCTTCACGTGAGATGGCTGCATCTGGACAATAAATCCAGCAGAGCGTACATCGCGTACACTTGGAATAGTCAATCTCTGGGCGGAAAGTTCTCCAAAACCCTGTTTTACCCATACTACCAACTGTTGGGTACGATATTGGTGTAAGGGGCATTTCTTTTCGAGTTTTAGGAACAGAATTCATTGGATTTTCACCATCCCTTTATTAAACGCTCATAGGCGAGTTCAGCTGCTCTTGCATTTTTCTCACCTGCACCGCCTGCCCACGTCTGTTTTATAGCTTTTAAGACGCTTGACAACTTAACTTCCCCTGTGGCTTTTGCATATGCCCCTACTATTGCGGTGTTAACAACCGGTAATCCAGCAACAAGCAAGTTCAATTCAAGGACTATTCCAGTTGCATCAACAGTGGCGATCCGTTGACTTTTCAACCCTATTTCTTCAGGTCTCTTCCTTGTATTTATGACGATTATTCCATCCTTCTTCAAGCCCTCGGTTACGTCTACATACTTATGAATTGCGTGATCAAGCACTATTACGTAATCAGGGTTGTAGACTTGACTGTGCACAAGTATAGGTTCGTCGCTTATTCTTGCAAAAGCTTTAACTGGAGCGCCTCGCCGTTCTGCTCCAAAGTATGGAAAGGCTTGAACCCATTTTCCTTCCATGAAAGCGGCGTGAGCCAATAAGTCTGCAGCAGTGACACTTCCTTGTCCACCACGACCATGAATTCTAATCTCCTTAAGCACCGCTTCCCCCTTCTATTAAGAAATGAAAATGGAATGATTCAGCCTTATTAGTGTTAGCTCAAACAAACATCAAAATCAACATCAAAAATAGGCCACTAATCGCAAAAATCGGGGAGGCGACTTTTTTTGCCTTTTGAAGAGTTCTATCTATCAGAAAGCATAAGGTTTCCAGCAGTTTCTCTCCGATAACTTTAACGCCAGGAATCGTTACTTGGTGACAAGCAGCCTTAACACGCCCCAGCTCAGACAAGGCAGCAAAAGTAGCCTCTTTAACGTACTCAATCAAACTTTCATGGTCTATGACTTCGCCAACGGGATGATAACCTCTCTTACCTAATATTACAGCATTTACTGAATGCGTGTCTGTCGTGAATACTTCGCCTTCATCAATTCCTATAGAATGGAGAGCTGAAAGAATGCTCTCACGTAACCCGGCAACCATATTGTTACCGTCTATGACTACATAGGCAGTTTTCTGCTCGCCAACTTTGACCATAATCACTGTAATACCTCCTGATCCCATACCATCTTTAAGACTAAAATCCTTGGGCATTATGGTCGCTGCGCCGACTTCAAATGGCAACCGCTTCAAAGAAGCAGCATTTTCTAAACAAGTAGCAGCAACAATTTTCAATGCATCTAAAGCTTCCTGTGTTTTTACCGTGCCATCGATGCTGTTATGTGCATTAACAATGATGCAGCAATCCAGCCCTTGCTTTTCCGCTTCTTGACATACAAACAAACCCAATTCTTGTGGTAAATCTTCAGTCGTCTTCGGTGCGAGAGTGAATGAAACAAAAGCAAAGTTACCAAAGATTTGGCAACATGCAGTAGCCAAATCATTACTAACCTTAATGAAGGGTGTTGCCTTTGCTTCCGCAGCCTCAAAGTTCGCAGATTCAACAACATGGTTGATTACTTTTTGATTTTGAAGTTCAGAAGCTAAATCAAACTCATGCCCCAGCAGACCATGAGGAACACATGCAACACAGTTTAGTTGCTTTTCCAAAGCAGTTTTAAGCATCGACGGCAAAAGACTACTTCCAATGTTTTTGAAAGGTCCAGGGTGAACTGATGGCACGGCTATAACTGCTTTAGACTTTTGAGAACCGAACTTTATTAGGAATACTTCGATATCTCGCTTTTCACCTAACTTTTCAAGAAGCTCTTCAAAAGGAGCATTCAAATTCATCACCCAGTTGAGCAAAAAAGCTTTGAAAAGCGAAAGAGAGGCAATCCCAAGCGTTTGATTACCAACACGGTTTAAAATAGAAAGGAACAAGAAGCTTGAAATAAGACCCCAAAACAGCGAAAAAATAAGGAATAGGAATATCGTATAATCAATTCTCCCCCAGCTTACCAAAAACAAGGTTACATAAGAAAACGGCTCAAGAAAAGAACCTATAACATGTCTTTTGTAATCAACAGAGGATGTGGAGCGAAATACTACTAAACGAAAAATTAGCACCGCTGAAAATCCTAAAAGGCAAAGCCTAAACCACCACAACGGATCAAATGTCAAGGCTGCAACAACGACGCCCACAAAAATGAAAAAAAACCATAGAACCCAACAATAAAGGGAAAGAGCAGCGGTTCTTCTTATATCATAAATTGGATCTCGCCTCAAAATTAATACACTTACAGCATAGCTGGCAATCAGGCTCGTAAAGAACAGAGAAAAGCCTAGAAACAACCCCTTTATTAACCCATCAAGAAGCGGATAAAGAACAACGGCAGAAAGCAATCCTCCAACCATGCAAACCAATGCCAGAAGTAGAACTACTTTTTTGTAGGATGGAAGCCAAAATAATGATGCATAATGCTTAACTGCTGTGTCCATAAAGTGACTCAATGAAACTTCAGTCGCCACGTCCATCCTCTCAAACGAAATTTCTATCATAAATCTCAAGCATATTAAAGTGTCGTGAAGTCACGTATAATCATTTACGAAGGTTGAAGCACTGTTTAAATAATCACTACATACCGCTGTCTTTTAATTTTAACATGAACGATGAAAAATGGGCGACAATGAACCACGGTGTAAATATCATCGCAACATTAACGCAATATTACTTGAGGAAGGACAACTGTTTTATCTCTAAAGCGTCAATTATAAGATTTTGCGAACCTCATGCCAGAACAAAGCATACCACCAACAATATTTCATATGCTCGAGAAAAATCTAAGCAAGAAAATACGTGTGATTCTGGATCCTTCCTATGGGTTTGAAGGGACATTGATGGCTGTAACGCGTGAACCTGCTGGAATATGGCTTTCAGAAGCTGAAGCCATCGTAATGCGTGCAACTATTGCCCAGCCTATTCCGCAGGTTACAGGTAGGGAAGAAAGAAGCGAAATATTTATCCATCTTAACTCTGTTCAGCGAATAGAAGTCCTGCATACAACTTCTCGTCACTAACATTTTAATCTACAAGAAAACATCTGCCAGAGCGCATACAATTATTAGCGCTATTGCTAAGCCTACGAGGATTTCTGGTCTAACCTTGATTCCTTCGGTTTCCTCTTCAAAGAATCTAAGCAATCCTGCGCTCGCGGCTGGCATTGGCGCTGATTTCTCCTTCTTTTTCTTGCTCATCTAGGAACATCCTTTATTAATTCAGTTACATCTTACAATTTTCCCCATTATTAATGTTACGCCACTCCAAAAGAATTTTTATTTGTAAGTAAATGATACTGTAATGCAAAAGGTGTCTCGATGTCAACCTCGCGAATCGAATATAACTACGTGTTTGACCTTCTACAACAACATCACAAATGGTTTCAGGAATGCATACCGCTCATAGCAAGTGAAAATATTCCAAGCCCAGCCGTCCGTGAAACTCTCACAACAGATTTTGGAAGTCGTTATGCCGAAGGATGGCCTGGAGAACGTGTCTATGCTGGTTGCCGCTTTATAGATCAGGTAGAGTTCAAATGCATTGAACTCATGAAAAAACTCTTTAACGCGGAGTTTGTGGATGTTAGACCCATTTCAGGCGTTGTTGCGAACCTAGTCGTTTACACAGCTTTTACAGAACCAGGAGACACTATGATGGCCCTATCTATTCCATGTGGCGGACATATCACGATGGGCAAGAAAGAGCTAGGTGGTACGGCAGGAGCTGTTCATGGTTTAATTGTTGAATACCTACCCTTAGATTACAAGGAACTAAATGTGGACGTGAACAGGGCAAAGGATAGAATTGGAAAACTTGCAGCAGAGGGTAGACCGCCAAAACTTGTCATGTTCGGCGCAAGTGTTTTCCCATTTCCGCATCCTGTCAAAGAGTTAGCTGAAACGATTCATTCCGTAGGCGCAACAGTTGGATACGATGCAGCACATGTTGCGGGTTTGATTGCTGGAGGACAATTTCAAGACCCGCTTAGAGAAGGAGCGGACGTCGTTAGCCTAAGCACACACAAAACATTCTTCGGACCCCAACATGGAGGCGTTTTATCATGGGACAAATATACTGAGAAGATAAAACGAGCAACTTTCCCAGGAATGGTAAGCAACCATCATTTGCATGCAGTTGCGGGCGTTACAATTGCATGTGCAGAGATGCTTGAGTTTGGAAAAGAATATACAAGTCAAATAGTGAAGAATGCCAAGGCCCTAGCCCAAGCACTTTATGAAAGAGGACTCACCGTATTAGCAGAGCATAAAGGTTTCACACAATCGCACGTAATCTTAATAGACATAACAAAATATGGCGACGGCGGCACAATTGAGGAAACTTTGGAAAAGGCAAACATAATAATAAACAGAAACTTACTGCCATGGGACATTAAAGAGGGGAGACATTTCATGCATCCAGGCGGAATAAGGATGGGTGTTTCGGAAGTTACAAGGCTGGGAATGAAAGAGTCTGAAATGAGCGAGATAGCAGAATTTATCAAACGTGTAATAATAGACAAAGAGCCGCTAGAAAAAGTAAGAGCTGATGTTGCAGGATTCAGGAAAGACTATCAAAAAGTACATTATTGCTTCGAAAACACAACAGAAGCTTACAAATACGTAAAAATCCGCTAAATATTCCACCATACTTTACTAATTAGATAGAGAAAATGAAAGATAAACTTCAAATATGGACAATTGGACATAGCAACCGTTCGGTAGACGCTTTTCTACAATTATTAAATGAACGCGAAATTCAAGTTCTTGTGGATGTCCGAAGGTTTCCCAACATCCAAAACAGAGCACTTTAAAAAAGAAAATATGGAAAAACTATTCCCAAAATACGGCATAAAGTACATATGGCTTGGTAAAAAGCTTGGTGGTTATCGTCATGGCGGTTACAAAAGACACATGCAAACCAAAATTTTCAGAGAAGGAACGACAGCTTTTAGAAATTGCAAAAAACAAGCGCACATGCCTAATGTGTATGGAGACAAATCCAAAATACTGTCATAGAAGGTTTATCTCAGCCCATTTAGAGCGAAAGGGCGTTACAGTAACTCACATAACTGCAAAGGGGCAGAGAAGCCTTCAAATTTGAATTAGTGATTGTTATCTATTAGAAGTTAAAAATACACTTAAAGAGGTCAATCTTCAACTTCCAATTATAATCTGAAAAATCCATAAACAGTTCAACATGTCCTAAATTTTTGAAACCTAGTTTATAAAGGAATTTTATAGTATTCACGTTTCGCGCTACAGGTTTTATGCTCAAGAATTGTACCTTCATTTTTCGTGCTTCAGAAACAACTGTTTCTATCAGCTGCTTGCCTATTCCTTTGCCCCTGTAGGCTTTGCTAACTATGAGGGGCTCTATTTCAGCTTCGTTTCCATCAACAATTAATCCAACAAGCCCAACCACTCTTGAATTACGTACAGCAACCCAGAGCTTGTCTGGTCCAACTTTAGCCAAGTGTTTGTCAAAGTAGTCTTCTGGATGTTCTCCTCCAATAGTTGGGTCTTGATAGATTTCACGATGCCATTCGGTAAGTTCCCGCCACAGAGAGCGACATTGTTTTCTATCTTCTTCCCGATAATTCCGAATGGTAAGAGGCATCGCCACTTTTCACCAGAGCTAAAAACTTAGATTACTTACTATCTTAAATATTGCTCACATTTCAGATAAGAAGGGTGAGAAACTTGCGTATTTCCCAGTTCCAGAAAATGATGCATCGCCTATATTTACATAGAGATTCTAAACGCAGTACAATGGAAACGTACAATTGGCTTGTAGATGAAGTGAAAGAACTAGGAGACGCATTGAAAACAAACGACAAAAACGCTTTAGAAAACGAATTTGCTGACGTTATCGCATGGTTAGCTTCGCTCGCAAACGTCACCAACATAAACCTTGAAAAAGCAGCCCTTAACAAGTATGATAATAAATGTCCAAAGTGTAGACATTCGCCCTGCCAATGCACTTTTTAGCCCAAATTAACTAGACGCTTCTGCCCTAAACCAGTAAGCGCCCAAATGTATGGCCTACTTTGTTTTCGCTCAACTATCCCTTCAGCCTCTAGAAGCCTTAGATGGTGCATAACAACTCCGTAATGCATTCCCGCTTCTTTGGAAATGGTTTTAGCGTCAACAGAGAGTCTATCGAGAACATTCAGTATTCGAGTTCTAGCATGCAGACCAAGCTTGATGTTTTTTATATTTGACAAGTAAGCGTTAGGATGATAGGCTTCTTTGAACATTATCACCAAGAATAATTAATGCTATTGCATTAGAAAAGTTTTCTTAGGCAAAGTCTGTTAAGCTTATTTGTTTTGGCTTTTTACTCTCAAACAAGGCCGTAATCTCTTCTTTCATAAGGAACATCCTTTGAGTATAATACTTGGGCAAACCATATTTGTCAACTAAATGCTGCGCTGCCTCTAAGTATTTTTCAATACCACCGCGGTATACGGTTAAGGTTAATGCCCCGCCGCATGAAGAGCACACGCCGCGTAAAGGTAAACGTCGAAAACGTTTGTTGCATGACTTGCACCTGAAACCTTGCGTTGAGAATGCCCGTAGGTTTCCAGCAATATCTCGAATAAAGTGCTTAGTTAAAACTTTTAAGGCCACTTTTCTAGCATCTACAGCTTCGATTTTTTCAGCTAACTCAAGTTGACTGTTCAGCTTTTCCACCATTGTTTTAAACCGCTTGTATGCGCTTTCAGTATTCCCCATATTGATATTCGAAACAGGTGTCGTAAATTTGAAGCCTTCAAACTGCGCCTCAGTGCCAAGCCTATACTCAATAAGGTCTATGAGCCGGCTGACATGTCTTGCTTCCACATTCTTCAATGTTTTCTCATAAAACTCAAGGGGATAGACTTCGGCAACATCAACATCATGCACTTGCCTTTGCACCTCTTGCGTATTAACAATGGGAATTAGGAGCAATGGAGCGTCCATTATTCCGCCTATTTGCGCTGGCAAGTAATCACGGGAAAAGTTAAGAAGAGTATCCAACGCAAGCATTAAAGCGTCTTCGTCACCGTCGCAGTCCCTCCGCTTGGCTGAATGCCAAATTGGATGTGCATAGCAGACGTTTAGGTTTGTGAAGCCGACGATACGAGCTAAAATGCCAACAGAAGTGTGAGGAGCTAAGCCGACAACCAAGTGCCCGACAAGGTCTTCCATCCTTTTGACATTGTAGTAAGGCGGAAGCCCATAAACCTTCAGCAACACATCATCTATAAAATTCGCAACTTGTACGAAGTATTCTGCGCATCTCAGAGGAATGACAACATCTTGAACCTTTAACTCAAATATTTGGTCTGAATCCGTCAATGACACGCCATAAACGTTTTGAGTATAACCGAGTTGCCTAAGCCTTTCAACAGGAACGCCAATTTCAGCGGGCTTAAAGTGAGTTAATGGAGCGTTTGTAACATCAAAACGTATTGTCCCATCCTTGTAAACAGATAAATCATATCTCGCACGTAAAATGCCCTTTTCAATAATCTCAGGAGTCTTCGTCTCATTTGTTAAACCTTTAACTCCCTTCAAAACCTTAGGAATAGAAACCCCTAGGCGGCTACATGTGATTTCAAGTAATTCCCTAAAATTAACAACTTGCTTTAGATATTTTTTGGCGGGCAATCTACAAATTGGACACTCATCCTCCTTCAAATTTTTCCCACAACGAGGACAAACTTTCTCATAAAACGTTTCAGCCCCACAAGAGGGACATCTAACCCTAGAAGTAAAAGTACGGCAAACTGGGCACTTACGTCTAACAACTTCAACGAGAACAGGCGCTTTTTTAGCTGCCTCCACAATGTCTCTTTGGGCACCTCCAGCTAAGCCAACTGGAAAGAGAACATGAACAAGCGGCTTCATCTCACGTCTCTTGGCTTTTTCCGGTCTCCCCATTCGCGCACCTACAAGTGTTGGAGCCTTTTCCCTAACCTGCACACCCGACAACAAACCAATTGCCTCTAAAATAGATTTAGCAGAAGAAAAATCCATAATTTTGGAAATGCCATAGCCGAGGCAAAACGCGAATGCATGGGCATCATCATCTTCAATAATAATCTTTCCATCTGAAACTTTATGCGGCAAACATACCGCCACCAAAGCCTTTTTTACATTTGCATCCATTTCACCAGCAATTTTACGTGCAGAATTGTTTTCATGATGTACTTCGGAGCTAAGAAGCCATTTTATTAACATTTGAAGCTCCTCAATTGAGGAAAGGTTTGACCAGAAAAATGTGAAGGATGGGTGAAGAGGCACATGCAACATTAACGATAAAGATATTGCCTCCTTAACGCTGGGCCTGTTAGTAAAAGGACTTTTCAGAAACACTTTCAGCCTTTCCACTGGAATATTAACGGCTTCTGCAGCCTTCTCAAGGTCTCCATGAAACCTTTTCGTAAGAGCTTCTAGCAGATCCTCAATCCACCACTCTTCAACGTACGCGGAAGGCGCAAGAGGCTTGCTATTGTACAAAAAGTCTCCAAAGCTAATCAGGATGTCACCCAAAAAGAGAATCTTCTCAATTTTGTCTTTTATCTCCTTAAAATTTTCAACAGACACTCTAACAACGCAACCATCCTTTAACAGAACAATAGGCGGCTCCACTGTGTCGACTGGAACAGTAACACCGCCCTTCCCCGGAAGCTCCAAACGCAGTTGTGTACCAGCAGCCAAAAACCCTTGAAGCACAAGCATAGTAGCTGGATGAACACCTACAGCAGCTAGACCCGTGTTCCGTGCTCTACCGTATCTTAAACGAAAACCGCCACGTCTAGATGGAAATGAAAATATTGGACGCCCAGCAATAACGTCATCCATGAATCCAGCGGATTTCCTCTCAGATTTTTTACGGAATTCTTTAAGCCAATCCCATCCCTGAATACCAAGCTTCTCGATAATGGTTAAAACCTTTAAAGCGCGTCCAACAACGCCGTCATTTACAACCCTAAGTGCTCCACCTCTCACGCGGTTGGTCTCTATTCGAGGAAGGTTTCGGAAAGAAGAAACCTCAACAGGGTCAGATTCCGTGCCAGTTACATCCACTGGAAGCCATTGAAGCGCCTTCCGCAACTCTTCATCTGAAACATGATATTGAAAGCGACTTACAGAACGTTCGTAAAGTCTCACCTCTTCAATGAAACGCGCTATCTCTTCCTCCATAGGTTTATAACGATCAAGTCCCAGTAATCGCCTCACGAAATCTCCAACAACTAGCGTTAATGCTTGATCTGTCCCGCCAGCAGACCTTATTGGACCTGCAAAGTAAATAGCAATATAACATGTCCGGTCATGGTTTGTTTTAATTTTTACTTTGGCCACTCCTTGTAAGGGTGCAGCGGTAAGCCCTTCCGTGAGGATCGCAAGAGCCGTGCGTATAGCTTGCTCAGCTGCAGTTTCAGTCTCCATGTGTCCAAATTTACCATAAATAATTTCTTCAGCAATTTTGAAGGCTAATTCTTCTCTTGGAAGCTTTGCGCTTAACTCTCTGATGCTTTTAGCGACGCCTCTAGGTCCTACAAGTCCTTCTACAAGGTCAGCTAGGTCTCTTGCAACTTTTGATTCTGGTTTTAATGATGGGTCAAGCCCTTTTTCCCGAGCTTTTTCGCTCAAAGCATGTAATTGCTCAAGTTGATTTTCCAGACTTTTCACGTATTGATGATACGCTTCACTCATTTGAGTGTTCAAGCCATGTCCCGCAAACCATTGTGTTATCATAGTTTATTTTGATTTTGTGACACGAACATATCAAAAGTGCTGTTAATGAACGCTTTTATTCCGTGTGAATTTTACACAAAAATAGGGTGGACCATTTTTCCTTTGAGCGGCCGGTTGCCTTCTGGTAAGCTTCTTTTGCAACTTTGCTTCGCTTATCAACGCATTCCTTACAGCGCACATGCCTTAGGTCGGATGGCCCATCACACACTCCACAATTCAGTATCAAAACCTCACCCAAACTTCTTAGCATTGTCCATGAATACTCCCTTTCATCATATTGCGGTTCGAAATCTGGCCAGACATCGTAGATGTTTTCATCTTCCAAAATTTTCTTTAAAGCGTTAAAATAGTTTTCAAAAGCCGTCAAATAACTTTCACGTCCTACAATGCCTTATACCTCTTACAATTTCAGCAACTTTATTCTTAACTTCAGCATTTTCAATAATATTACCCGTAACTATTATGTCAGCACCAGCAGAAGCCACAGCCAGCGCCTGATTTCTGGATTTTATGCCCCCTCCAACAACTAAAGGAACGTCGATGTAGCTTTTAACAATACGAATCATCTCTGGAGGAACAGGTCGCTTCGCGCCTGACCCTGCCTCCAAATATATGAAACGCATACCCAAATACTGCCCAGCCAACGCATGAGCAGTGGCAAGTTCGGGCTTATTATAGGGAACTGGAACTGCCTTGCCCACTACACTGGCGGTGCCGCCTTCACCAACAATTATATACCCCATGGGAATAGGTTCTAAACGATATCTTTTGATAAGTGGCGCTCCTAAAACTTGAGCGCCCATTAAGAAGTAAGGGTCAACAGAGTTTAAGAGGGACATGAACCATATGGCATCAGCGTAACGGCTTATACCCGTCACGTTGTTTGGAAAAAGAATAACTGGAATTTTCGAGGTGCGCTTAACAGCTCTAACGATATCATCTAGGTGTGCAGCAGAAAAAAATGTTGAACCGCCAACCATTATAGCTGATGTTCCGCTTAATTTTGCTTTGCTAGCAATTTTCGACGCTTGGGGAGACGTAACTTTTTCAGGGTCTATGAGAGTTAAGTGAATAGTGCCTTCAGACCTAATTTTTTCAAGCAAATATTTTTCAACATGTCCTACCATTAAGATCAGCCTAGCTAGGACCCCTTAATCTGGAGTGTAGAGGCTTTTCTAGAGCCTCCGTAAATTGTGTCAGTAAACATGCAATAAACGTCAATCTCGCCCTGTGCGGGTTTGACTTGAAATTCCTCCTTTAAGCCGCAACTGCCACAGCCCACAACAGCACGGCCTTCCACACGAAAAATTTCAACCCTAACAGTCTCCTTTCCGCACTTTGGACAAGAGAAAAATTTAGGTAAACGTTTCTTGGGAATGCGAACAACTTTTCTCCTTCTTCGCCCCATGCCTAAATCCTTCTATACCGTAAAACTCACATCATACCAGTATTTTTATGTTTGCCCTTAAATATTTGCCTATAGTCATAAACAATGAGGATGCATCCAGTTGAAATTGACACTTTCGGTCCTAGATTTAGACTGGAAGGAAGTGGAGACAAAAATAAAACGATTCGTTAAGGATTATGTGGAAAAATCTGGGGCAAAAGGCATAGTTTTGGGGTTATCCGGCGGAATTGACAGCTGCACTGTTGCGGCTCTTTCTGCACTAGCTGTCGGCGGGGACAAAGTATTAGGACTTATATTGCCAGAAACAGAAACATATAACGCCAAAGACATTGAGCATGCAGAGCTTGTAGCCAAAAAGTATAGCTTTAAAACAGAAAGGGCTGATATCAGCTTAACTTTAAACGCCTTCTACACCTCTATACCAATTTTTGCTCCTTTAGACAACGTGTGTAAAGGCAATGTAAAGGCGCGAACACGAATGGTTTACCTTTACTATTATGCTAATAGGCTTAATCTAATCGTTTGTGGCAGTTCCGACAAATCGGAAACAATGATGGGTTACTTTACGAAATGGGGGGATGTTGCCGCTGACATTTCACCAATAATGGACCTATATAAAACGCAGGTTCGAAAACTTGCCCAACACATAGGCATTCCAAAGGAGATAGTAGCAAAGCCATCTTCACCAGCATTGTGGCCAGGTCAACTTGCGGAAAAAGAACTTGGCATAAAATATGAACAACTTGATCTCATTCTTTATGGACTGGAACATTTTATGAAACCAGAGGAAATAGCAAAACAGTTGAACGTGGAAAAGGAGCTGGTTGATGGAATAAAGTGTAGATGGCTTTCCACAGAACACAAGAGGCGAATGTTATTAACAGCAAAACTTGAATATAGAACAATAGGGACAGATTTCAGACTGCCTCGCAGTTCCTATTAAACTGTTAATGGAGAATGATAAATGAAGGAGAAGATCAGAGTGGCTCTTGCACAAATAAACTGCAGGCGTGAAGACAAAGCAGAAAACATGAAGAAAATGGAGGAGATGGTGACTAAAGCCAAAAAGCAAGCCGTAGACCTTGTAATTTTTCCTGAACTTTCATTAACGGGCTACGTGGTTAGAGATCAAACCTATGAGCTAGCAGAAACAATACCAGGGCCGTCAACAAAGTTCATGGAAGACATAGCCAGAAAAACAGAGGCATACATCATTTTTGGCATGCCAGAACTAAGCGAAAAAACACAAGCAACAATTTATAATACTGCGGTTCTCGTAGGCCCTGAAGGCTTCATTGGAAGATATAGGAAAATGTATCTTCCAACCCATAGCGTTTTCGAAGAAAAAAGGTATTTCCGCCCCGGATATCAAACGACAGTATTTGATACGAAACTTGGAAAGATAGGCTTAATCATTTGCTATGACATTTTCTTCCCAGAAGTGAGCAGATTAACGCGTCTGAAAGGAGCCCAATTAATAGTTTGCATTTCTGCTTCTCCAGCAATTCGGCGAACGTTTTTTGAAACATTAACAGCGGCAAGAGCCGTAGAAAACACCGCTTTTCTAGCTTATGTAAATCTCGTCGGCATTGAAGACGGGTTACAGTTTTGGGGAGGAAGCAGACTCATTGGACCAAATGGGAAAGTTCTTGTTCAAGCGAAATATGATGAGGAACAGCTTGTAATGTGTGACATTGATTATACTGACATAAGACCCATAGAGACATTTGTCCCTACCCTGAAAGATTTGCGACCCGAACTTTTTGACGAATTAAAAGATCACGCGAAAAACTTGTAAACCAGCGAGTTCGCCTAAAAAAAGGAAGGCAGAGATTTCTAAGACTTTTTTCGAAGTATCTTAACAGCCTTTTCTATGCGGTCCAGCGCCTCTTCTAACTGTTCGTACGCAGCAGCGTAGGAAATCCGTATGTAGCCCTCGCCGAAGTTGCCAAAAGCTGAACCTGGAACCGCCGTAACATGTGCTTCCTTTGCAAGAAAACCTGCAAATTCCTCCGAGGACATACCGAAACTCTTTATGTTTGGGAAAACGTAGAAAGCCCCCTTTGGTAGGTTGCAATTAAAGCCTTCAATTTCATTAAGCCTTTCGTATACCAAGTGCCGTCGCCTGTCAAATTCCTGCACCATTTCCTTGATAAAGTCTTGTGATCCTTTTAATGCTGCCAAAGCAGTGTATTGTGCAAGGCTATTTACACATGCAACAGTGTATTGATGCACAAGCCAAAGGGGAGAAATAAGTTCCTTCGGCCCATAAACAAATCCAACCCGCAAACCTGTCATTGCATAAGTTTTAGAGAAAGAATTAACGACTAGTGTACGTTCGCGCATTCTTGGAAGAGTTGCAACGCAATAGTGTTTAGCGTTATCGTAAATTATTTTCTCATATACTTCATCAGAAATCACAATCATATCATGTTTAACTGCAATCTCCACCAACGCAGCGATTTCATCATAAGAAAGAACTGCGCCAGTCGGGTTATTCGGATAATTCAAAATCATCACACGTGACCTTTTCGTGACAAGTGACGTCACGTCCTCAATGGATGGTTTAAAGCCGTTTTCTTCTAGCAAAGGAACAGGGACAGGAACACCTTCTGCCAAAATAACACAGGGTTCATAACACACAAATCCAGGATTAGGAATTAAAACCTCATCACCAGGATCTATTAAACCAACAAGTGCAGAAAAGATTGCTTCAGTGCCACCAACAGTTATTAGGATTTCAGAGTTTAAGTCGTAGCTGAGGCCATAATCCTTGTAAGCCTTTTGTGCCAGTGCATCTCGAAGTTCAGAAATACCATTGGTTGCTGCATAATGCGTTTTGCCCTCTTTTGCAGCTTGCGTCCCAGCCTCCAACGCATGCTTTGGAGGAATAAAATCGGGTTCTCCTACGCTTAAGTTAATAACTTCAGGCATTTCTTGGGCTAAACTGAAAAAACGGCGTATCCCAGAGGGTTTTATGCGTTTTAGGCGCTCTGCAGGTTGAAATCTTGAAGCCAAGAGATGTTCCTCACTATGCATTGTTTACATAAGCATAAAATGTTTACGTTAGTAAATCAGCGGTTGCAACCGTGACAACCTCGATAATCTTAAAAGTTAGCCCGTATACAAAGTTGTATCCATTGGAAACAAATGGTGGAGAGAGAAAAGTGAAACTGACAGAAGGTGTTCAACCATGGCTAATAGGTTCATTAAATGACTCTATTGCACAGATACTCGCAAAAAATAGCCATTTGACAAAGACGCAGCTTGAAACATTGCTTATAGACATTTTAGCTGAAAATATCGCGGGTAAACCGCTAAAATACGATGAAAAAGCTAGATTGAGGCTAACAAAGGCAAAAATAAGCCGCGGTGCCTTTAATAGAACTTTAAAACAAGCAAAAGAAAACGTCATAAAATCAATTTACACCGTACTGCTTTTAGGGTACCTAGGAATTTTCGAAAGCACAACTCTTGATCCTTATCTGGAAATAGCCAACAAATTGCGAGAATATATAGAAGCATACAAGAACATGCCAAACAAAAGCAGAGAACTAAATGAACACTTAAAAGCGATAGAACTGATAAGAGAAGAACTTGAAACGAGCCTAAAACAGCTCTCAAATCCATCGGAAAGTACAACGTGACATCACAAATCACACCATTAAGCGAACTAAAATGTTCGGCGACAGTATGTGCACTCTATTTAGAACTTTCAAAACGCTGGAAATCCAAAAAGAACCTAAAAGTGAAGAGTTTTTGCATACCTCGTAAATAGTTTTCAGGCGGGCATCATTATGCTTTAAACCGTGATGTGTGACATCATAAAACCTTTACGTCATGTAAATCACCATAATCTTTAAATCTCTTTATGGTAAACTGTGATTTGTGATGTAACATGAGTGAATCACGTATAATCACATATGAATCACGGAGGTGTGTTAGTTGATTGATTTTTTACTAATTCTTGTTGGTATTTTGCTTGCTGTAACTGTTGGTGCCGCCGTTGAATATTATAGGCAACTCCACAGGGTTCAGAGGGAGTATGAGAAGGCTAGGGAGGCAGTTGAAAGCATTGTTTTGAGTTTTAATAGACAGCTTAATTACGAAGCAAAAAAGCTGGAACTTGTTGCATACAAGATGGAGGCTGTCTATTCAAAAAGTGACAGGTCATTGAGCAGAGTGGAAGAGGTTGGTAAAAAAGTACAAACTTTAGATGAAAAAGTCGGTGCTGTTTTAGAAGATAGAGAAAAGGTATTAACAAGATTGGATGAAATCGATAAGAAAACATGTGACGCTGTTGCATCACAGGAGACTTTAGCTGCAAAAATCGCCACCATAGAAGAACAAACACGCCAATTCCCTGCGATTCCTGAGTTAAAGGTTGAAGCAGCCATACCCATAAAAAGAGAGAAAGCACTAGCGCCACTGACAGAAACAGAATTATCTGTCCTAGAAATGTTAGCCCGAGAAGGCACTAAAACTGCCCCTGAAATTAAAGATAAAATAAAACTCAGCCGAGAACACACAGCAAGGTTAATGAAAAATCTTTACGAGGAAGGCTATTTAGAAAGAGATCCAGGTAAAATTCCGTTCAAGTACAGTGTTAAGAAAGAGATGGAAAAACTTTTGAAAAAGACGGAAAGTGAAATGACATAGTACCCTACCAAGAAGCATGTTCTTGTTGGCTTAGCCGTTTGAGGCGTTTCTCCATTTCCAAGAGTTTCTGTGATTCAGGAAGCCCATAGTCCTTTTTTCCTTTTTCATCTAGATACTCTGGATAATGTGTCACCTTTATTGGCACTGCGAATCTGATTTTTGGCTCAGATATAAGCAGAGCCTCGCCAACATCGAGCATCTTTATTTCCGTGTCGCTGTATTCTAAATAAGGCGTATTTTCAGTTAGGTATGCTCTGTCTTTTCGCAACTCTGTCTTCATAATGACCTTTGTCCACAATTCAGCGAAAACATCAAAGTTAATTCTTGATGGTCTCGGTGTTACAGCGTTAAGCCCGACTCGGTATTTGCGATATGTGAGGGCAATGTCTGAAAATATGGTTCCCGGTTTGTTTGGGTCAAGAAACTCATGCGCCTCTTCAAGTGTTATTAGGAGGGTAGGCAGATTCTTCCATTCTTCATAGTTTTCTTCCCACATGCGCTTATAATGCTGGGCAACAGTTGAAGCCGTTAGACAGGTTATCTTGTTCTGTTCCTCAGAGCTTATTCCTGAGATGTCTACAAGACAGGTTATTCCTTTGCATATGTTCTGGATAACGTTGTCAACAAAGCTGTAATCAGAGGTGGGAAAGAGGTCGTGGGAAAGTGATGATAGTTTAAGCATTAAGGCTTCGATCACATGTTTCATCTTGTAGTCTGCGAGGCGCCCCACTCCAGTGTGCCCTTCGGCCGCGTAAACTTCTCTAATTTCCTGAATCCAAACCTTCCCCAATTTTTTGTAGAGTTTCCTAGCAAGCCGGAATTGAGGGAGGCCTATGTCGGGGAAAAGAGTGATAAGCCTTTGCGGAGTGATTGTGTACAAACCCACTGTCATTTTCCCATCTCTTGCAGAATAGTATTGGACTTTGCTATGGAAAAGTGGATGATCTATTAGCCCCTTTTGTGGTTTAATTCCTTTTCCTTCAAGTAGTTGCCCAGCGAAGTCGAAAATTAGAGCGGCAGTTTTAGGGCTGTTGTCAATAATTTGAGCATTGAGGATTAATTCGGTGTTGGTTTTTCCGGAGCCGGTCATTCCAAACATGCCCATCATTAGAGGTATGGCTTCAATGTTTATGCCAGCCGATCCCAACAGCTGTTCTCCAGAACGGAGGCGTCCAACTTCTAACTCCCCTAAGAGTCTGAGAACGGAGCAGTCTTCTTCATTGGCAGTGTAAACTTTGTCTCTGTAATCTGGGTTGAAAGTTGGAGATCGTACTTTATTGTCTCTTTTTTCCAAAAAGAGGATTGCCTCCACGCTTCGAAAGCTGGAATAAGGACCAAAAGCCTCCTTGCCTTCAGCCTCACGAAGTTGCTCGATTGTCTTTAAAGTGGAACTGCTATGAGCATTAACAACCCTGGCATAAAAGCTCCTTTCGCCTGAGTCTATTCTAACAACTTGTCCATAAGAAAGGGTGATCCCATGATTAAGAAAGAAAGAGACTTTGTCTCCTTCGGTTCCGCAAACAAAACCTATAGATTCAGACATACTCACTCCAATGCTCCCGTTCATACGCATACCTTACCCCATGAAGCTCATCCACAAAGCTACATGCGAGCTCCTCTCTACGCAGAACATCTAAAAGCCCAGCAGTATCTAGTTCTGTCACAATTAAGTCATGATAATGAAGAAGCATAGACTCAGAGGGGGCGGAGAACTCGTGCGCAAGCCAAAGTACAATGGGATACCCCATGCATCTTGGGTCCTCTGAGGTGGATGTTAGGGGCGATAGTAATTCATTTACCTCGCGTTCCGTAAGGTAATCCATAATGTCACAACGGAAGATACGGTGGCTTTCTTCACATAATTTTATGAGGGAAATATCACCGTACAGGCTCTGATCTTTGTTAGCCTTTCTAATTGGATGATAAACCCAAATTCCGAAAGGAGAGAGTATGCTCGTAGTAGCAACAAAATCACGACCTTTCTCGTCATGAAGTAATGGAGAATTTTTGCTTATCGCCAGAAGGTTAACGCCTCTTTTCTTGCATTCTTCATACAATGATACACGAAATTTTCTTTCACCGCCAAAATAGCCACCGCCATCTATAAGGAGATAATTACTACGAGGATCTTCGTAGTATACTATTTTACCGCTCTGCAGAAGATTTAACGCCATCTGGCTTTCCAATTCAATACGAAAGTCTGTCAAGTAGTTACTACGAGTATGTGCATCCCCAACAGCTGAGCATATTCTTTCCATATAACCCCAATTTATGTTACGCTTCTCAAGAGCGGTATATGTCACCCGCATAAGGTAGATGCCCCAGTTGTTTGCTCTCTTCAGGGTTCTAGTGGAGCAATCAACGGCTAAGAATTGTCCGCCGAAACTGCTCATCTTTCTTAAGGGCCTTATACTCTCTAGGTTTGGCTTCACAGCTATCATCGGTTCTTCCCGAACCTCAGCGGAGCCTGGAACTCTTCCCTTCTCCACGTATAGGCTGAGCTTCTTTTCCATCGCGGTTAAGTCTTCTTTAATCTTGTCATTCATTGTTATCGCTTCCAACTTTTAGTTTCCACAATTTAGGATGCTATTACTTCTAAAAGGGGCACAATTAGTTATTATCTTTTATGAGGTTTGAGTAGCTCCAAAGTATGATATGAAACTGTAGTTTTCACTTTTTTCTAATTATTTTTCAAAAGTTTTGGAAGGATTTACTATGGTAATTGTTGTTTGAGTGTGGCTTGGAGGGAATTCTGTGTCACTTTGTACTTTAAACGGTTAGAGGCCCCCGTCTTCATAAGTATTCCTTTGTTTGTCATCCTAGTAAGGTAGGTAGCCACAGTGCTGAGGCTTATGGGCTCTTTAACCTCTTGTTCGTAAACCAACTGAACTTCTCGTGATGAAAACCAGACTATCGGAAAATTCCTTTGGATAATCACCCGAACTTTGTCATACTTAGAAATATCCTCATTTGAAATCGCCGGATTAGCTCCAGCGTTCCTCCCACCACCTGGCATTCCACCCAACAGATCCACCAAATCCAAAAGACGAAGAGCCTTTTCTCTAGTTATTTGCCCTTCAAAGGCTACCGTATATCTATTGCCTTCGCCATCGAACAGTTCAATACGCATTTTTCTCGTCGGCATCTGCAGTTTGCATCCTAGGAGGGTGTTCACAACTTTACAGTTCACAAGTTATAGCTGTTATGGCGAATAAACAGAAAAAAATAAGCGACATTTAGGGAGAAAAACAGAAAAGAGTAAAGATTTCTACTGTGTTTGTTTTTACAGATTTCACAATTTCTCTAAACAAGAAAACGAAGCAGATGGATGAATAGATTTAGATCTCTAGTGGAAAGTCAGGGGTGGTCTTTTCACAAAAAAGAAACATAAAAAAGTCAATAGTGGAGAGAAGAAGGCTAAAAAGATGCATTAGCAAGTCAATTTCACAAGTTTTTCACAAAATGTGAAAGAAATTAGAAGTGTAAATAGGTGAGGCTTGTAAATAATTGCAAGCTGTCAATTTTACAGGTAGGAGTGTTAAATGAAAAAATATGTTAAAACAAGGATAAATTGGTGATTAAAAGAGTGGCACCCCTTTGTTTCCATTGGAAAAAGTAAAATGTAAAATGTTAATTGTTCTTTCAGGAAAAAATTCTGTTTAATGTCTAAAATCTTTAGTATTAATCTTTATAATTAGATTGTTGCAAGTAACTCTGAGTATATTTCTTTTAGATTTTCTTTAGTACAGAAATCATCATTACTATTTACTTTAAAGAGACTTCCACTAGAAATTTTGGGGTGTGCCTTTCAGTTTTCATTTTACTACTATTTACGCCTTCTTCTCTTTTAGGATTCTCGTGTCGAGAATTTAGTTTTCTGTACTGTAGAGCTTATTTGCTAAACAATGAAATGAGGCGTGGGATTACGATGGAAGACAGCGACATACTTGACGAAGTTTTTGAAAAATTTGTTTGCAACGCAAAGATTTTCAAGGATAGAGAAGTCTTACGGCATGATTATTTACCGGATAGACTCCCACATCGAGAAGGACAGATTAGGCAACTTGGAGAAACTGTAGCTCCTGTTCTAAAGGGTGCAAGAAGTTCAAACATTTTTATCTATGGAAAAACTGGGACAGGTAAAACTGCCGTAACGAAATACATGCTGAGTCATCTCGAAGTTAAGGCAAAGGAATTTAACGCGCCTGTCAAGTTTTGTTATGTAAACTGTCGTATGGCAAGTTCTGAATATCGTGTCTTTGCAGGTTTATGCCAAACCATGGGCGTATCTGTTCCTTTCACAGGTCTATCCGTTGCAGAAGTTTTTGATAGGCTTAAAACGGGTTTGGATGCTTCTAAAATTATTTTCATTATTGCTTTAGATGAAATTGACACTCTTATAAAAACGCGTGGTGACAGCTTACTTTATGAATTAACAAGAATAAATGAGACTTTATCTAGCAGCAAAGTATCCCTTGTTGGCATATCTAACGACCTTCGGCTTAAGGAATTTCTTGACCCTCGTGTTTTTAGCTCTCTTAGTGAAGAGGAAATCGTTTTTAGGCCTTATGACGCGAACGAATTGAAAAACATTCTTCTGGAACGATCAAAATCAGCGTTTTATGATAGTGCCCTATCTGACGCAGCGGTAAGCCTTTGTGCTGCTTTGGCTGCTGCAGAGCATGGTGATGCTAGGCGAGCTTTGGATTTGTTACGTGTTGCTGGGGAGGTTGCAGAACGAAAAGGTGCAAGCGTTGTGGTTGAAGAACATGTTCGGGAGGCTGAAAAATGCATTGAACACAATCGTGTTGCAGAAGCTCTTAAAAATTTAACTTTACACTCGAAGCTTGTGGTGCTAGGTGTTTACCTTTTGAATAAGGCAGATGTTCACCGCGCTATTACTGGTGAAATTTATGATGTTTATTGTGAGCTTTGCGGAGAGCTAGGTGTTACTCCCCTTACGCAACGCCGTTTAAACACATTGGTTAATGAACTTGATTCTATGGGGTTGTTGAATGCGAAGGTTGTAAGCATGGGAAGGTATGGACGCACAAAAAAGATTAGGTTAGAGATAACGCGTACTCTTATTAGAGACGTTTTCACAGATGACAGTAGGCTTGGACGTTTGGTTGGCTATGAGCCAAAGTGCCTTTCGAAACACGCCAATAGTGGGAGTTGAGGACGGAAGTTTTCAGAAGGGGTTGACACGAAGAGCTCTTCTTGCAGCGGTTTTGTTCAGAGGGTTGAAAATTGAGGATGTAAAAGTCTCTAAAATAGCGGTTGATGGTTTAGATGCAACGAGAAAACTTGCTGAAATCTTAAATGAGTGGGAATTCGCAGCTGTTCTTCTTGCTGGCGTATCTTTTGCTGGTTTTAACATAATTGACCCGACTGTAATTAATGAAAAATTTGAGAAACCAGTTATCATAGTAACGCGGACGAAACCTAACAATAGGGCGGTTAAGCGAGCCCTCCAAAAGCATTTTATAAATTGGGAAATGCGCTGGGAAGTGTTTGAAAAAGTGGGATCTGTTTATGAGGTTGCTGTTTTAGCCGATGAACCACCAATCTATGTGGAAACTATAGGTGTTGGTGTAAAATGGACCTGTAGCCTTATTCAAGCATTTTGTGTTTGCGGTAGAGTTCCTGAACCCATTCGTGTTGCACGGCTAATCGCGCGGGGGCTTTCCTAAGTAAACGGAATAACCGCAACCTCTAACGTTTGAAGGTTTATCACAGGAACTTTTCCTGGTGTTGGAACTAATCCAAGCCGTCGCATGTAATCTGTCTGTTCCTGCCACCCGCCAGAGTTTACAACTAAAACCCCACGGTAATTACAGTAACCTAGCACGTGAACGTGGCCAGCGTGAAATATGTCTGGAGTATGCTCAATAACAAGAGGGTCTCTACTTTCTGGAGACAACAATGTTTTTCCGCCATATACAGGCGCTAAATGGCGGCTCTGCAAAAGCAACTTCATCGCTTTATCTGGATGACTGAAGGCCATGCCTGGAACCGTTGATATGATGTCATCTAGGCTGCGGCCGTGATATAATAATACCTCAACGCCATGGAGGCTCAAGAGACATGGATTTCCAAGAGAATAAACCTTCCGCGACTCTTGCAATGGTTCCAAGAAGGTGTTTGATATTGGGGGCTGAGGCAAGGCTTTTCTGGGTGCGTCATGATTTCCGGGTATGATTACCACTTCTATATAGTCGGGAATCTGTTCAATGTATTTTGCAGCGAGTTTATATTGTTCGTGGACGTCTTTGATTGCTAACTCTTTTACTTGATTGGGGTAGACTCCTATCCCGTCCACAATGTCTCCTGCTATTAGAACATATTTGACATGGCTTGCCATTTCCCTCATTTTCTCGTCGCCATATCTGCCGTTAAGCCACAAAATGAAGCGGTTTAACGATTCTCTCTGAAATTTTGTGCTTCCCACATGCATATCTGAGGTTAGTGCAGCATAAACAGGAATTGAAGCCTTATGTTGAGGCTTTTGTGCGATGTCTGGCAAAATTATATCTTCAGCAATTAGAAGGTTACTTTTCGTCTTTACGACACTTAGGCAGACAACTTGATCAAGCAAGAGCAAATGGGCTTTTTCCAGAAGTTCCGCCGAAGGGTTTTGTGGAATAAGTACCATGGTGCTTGCATGTAAATCCTCAACAGTCAGCAATATTTTCTGTTTTGATTCTCTCTTTTCTGTTATCATGCCAATTATTTTGAGCTTCGTGTTTGCTGGAGCTTTTAAAGCGTCGATAATGGATGCTGCACTTTTCACGTCCATCCTTTGTCTTAGCAGTTTTTCCATTCGCTTGAATCTATCTCGGAAATATCCCAGATAATCCTCGATGGTTCCGCTTGAGCTTAGTTTACTGGCGGGGTCATCAATTATTTTGATGCTTGATTCAACTTCTTTTGCGTATGGATGGAACGGTTTTTTTCCTTCTGTTATATGCAGTTCTGGCATTGTTTCGAGTGGTTCTTCTAATAATTGAGCGGAAATTTCCTTCTTTGGTTCTGACATTTTTACTAATTGTTCCAAGAAGTTCTTGTCAATAAACAATGGCTTTTCCTTTAACGCGTCGATTTTATGTATTGCCTTACTCATTATTTCTGCGGGGTCTTGTGTTGAGGCCAATGCACTGAGGAATTCAAAGGCTTCTCTGTTTATTTGGTATCCCGCCGCAATTGTCAACTCTATGGCTTTTTGCAGTTTTTCAGCGTCGCTCATAATTGGATTGTTCTCCAATCTTGCTTTTTTGGAACGATTATGTAGCCTTCGACATCATCACCTAACGCCTCTGTCTGATTTTTTATATGGAGGTATGCTGTTAAGGCTGCTATTATAGCATCAATTTCATGGGGCGTCAAGGTGCGCACTTTGAGGTCCCCTTCTAAACCTATTTGTGTTAAGACTGTTTGAATTTTTCCCCAGTCTTTTGGTGGTATGTTTAGTGCTTTACATGTTGATGTGGGATGCACTTCTATTGTTTCGAATCCTTTTTCTGTTATTACATTGTTCAGTTCAATAGCACGTATTGTAAGTTTTTTCATTGCTGGAAGGCTTGGTGGAAAAACACGATAGCCCTTTTTTACCATTTCTTTGTCTGCCTTTCTAAGAATTCCCTTTTTTGGAAGATTGAAAGGGGCGTCTATTGCTATGAGTTCTGGTTTGCTTTGGGTTATGGTTTCAATTATTTGACTATCCGTGTATAGTAAAGTTGTTTTTACCTTTTTGTTTTTCCAAATCGCCCATCCCGTAGGATTTTCTGCTTTTCCCGCTAAGTCTATACCAATTATAACTTTGGCTTTCAATTCTAACACTCATGCTTAATTTTATATATTGGATTTTTGTTTAGATTTGTCATGTTTCAAAGCTGCATCTCTGTATTGGCATGGTGAGGTGAATGGGTGAATTACGCAAGGTTCAGTGTACCCCTAGTGGTACTTTCTTTGTTTGCTTACCCAAATCTTGGGCTGAACACTATGGTTTGAAGCGAGGATCTGTGGTAGCAATTACTGAAACCAGTGACGGTAGACTTCTAATAGATACTAAATATGGTGCCGAACCTTCTCCCCGTACAGTTACTTTGAAGCCTGGACCCTATTTAAGCCGTGAAATTATAGGAAAGTACCTGCTTGGTTTCGACGTTATCAATGTTGAGGCGAAGGACCGTATTAGCTTTGAGGTTCGTGACACAGTTAAAAGCGCTTCCAGTCGCTTAATTGGGTTGGAAATTGTTGAGGAAGATTACTCCCGTATTGTCATGCAGTGTTTGTTAGAGCCTTCGGGATTTCCGCCTGAAAAGATTCTTCGACGCGGCTACACGATTGCTGCTGGGATGCACCGCGATGTCGTTAATGCGCTAGTGGATGCTGATTTACATTTAGCTAAGAGTATCATTGCCCGCGACGATGAAGTTAACAGGCTTTATTTTCTTTTAGTTCGCATTCTGCGTACAATAATTCAAAATCCAACCCTAAGCGAGAAACTAGGTGTGCGTCCAATCGAATGCTTAGACTATCGCCTTGTAGCGAGCCTAGTGGAAGCTATTGGTGACGAATGCGTGCGAGTAGCGACGAAAATAGTTGAGTTAAAAAGCGCAAAATTTGCTGAGGAATTAAAGAAAGCGCTTGTCGACTTTCATACGGCTTGTTTTGAAGCCCATGAAAATGCTCTAAAAGCCTTTCTAAGTAGTGATACAGGTTTAGCTGAAAACGTGCGATCTATGCGCGAAAAAGTTGAAAAAATGTTTACTAACATCGAAAAAATCGCCAAAGTACAGTCTCTTGATGTTGTGCCTCACATTCTAGCTGTCGCTTCATTTATCAAGCAAATTTATGAACATAGCGTTGACATGGCAGACTTGGTGATGCCGAAAAAAATATGACTTTCCCTCAATTATAAGGGAAGTTTGTCCACTTTTTGTGGTGTTTTTGCTAATGAAACATGCTCATTTACTCTCAGTTCATTAGTGTACAGTATTTCGCCACTGACTTGGCAGTAAGATTCAATTGTAATGCTTTCACCGTAAATATTCAACGCATGCGCCTCGCTTCTCAGAAGAATCCTTTTTCCATAGATGCTCTCTGCGCGTGCTTCTTTTCCAATAATCACTTCGTCTGCCTTTATAGGTCCACGAACTTCACCTCTTCTTCCAATTTCGATAAAACGTGCAGTCACGCCTTCAATTGTGATTATCGACCCGCCAACTTCTACACGCTCTTCCGCAGTGGCTTTTCCTGAACGGAATACTCCGCTAACTTCAATGTTTTTTGCTGAAACCTCGCTACCGACTTCCACTTTACCTCCTACATCTAGGTTTCCAGAAAGCTTTAAGGATCTGCCGACTTCCACTTTACCTCCCACGTCTATTTTGCCACCTTCGCCTGAACCTGCTATCTCCACTTTGCCTCCCACGTCTATTTCTTCAAACTCTAAATCACCATCAACCCGAAATGAGCCTCCCACCTCTATTTTTCTACCCTTGCTTTTGTTCGCGAGCCGAACAGCTCCGCCAACCTCTATTCTTTCAAATTCTAATGGACTAGTCGATTCAAAACTTCCTCCCACATTTATTTCCTGTATCCTTCCACCACACACTTTTGCCGCGCCTCCTACATCCAATTTTGTTATATTTGCTCTGGACTCAATTGAAACGCTTCCTCCTACATCAATTTTCTCGGTCGTCACTTCTCCTTTAGCTTTAAAGCTCCCGCAAACATCTATATCCCCAGCTTTTACATTTCCATCAACTTTTAGGCTTCCGCAAACATCAACTTTCTCAGCCACTAGTTCCTTATTCACATATAGAACCTCATCGATATCTACATGTCGTGCAGTCATTTTCCCGTAAACTTCTAGATATCCATCTTCGACTTCCACATTGTTTTCTACCTGTAAGTCTCCATGAATGGTTACATTATCTTTAGCTTCCAGATTTTCTGCTGATAGGTTGCATTCAAAGGTGTTGTCTCCTTCACAGTAAGCTGTGCCAGAAGCCTTCACAGTGGGTGGCATCCCTGTTCCATTAATGACTGCGCCTCTGCCTACTAACAAATCTCCATCAACAAAATCTAATGTTGTTTTGCTTCTTGAAGGAACAGACATCTTCATGTTCATCGATTTAAACCTCTGACGTAGAGAGCTATGTTATTAAGGACTTAAAAACAAAACTCACATTTTGTAGTAACAAATTGTTACTACACTAAGAGAGTTCCTTCAGCGTGCACTAGTTTAGGACTCGTATGGCATCTGTAAAAGCCTAAAGACATAGGAACATTGTATAGGCATAAGGTATAAATATTTACGTAAGAGTATCTAAGGTCATTAGGTGAGACAAATTGTCCAAAAGGACTGCTACAGGGATTAATGGCTTAGACGAACTGGTCGGCGGAGGTTTTCCGGAAGGAAGGGTCATTTTGGTTATTGGAGGACCAGGCACTGGCAAGACTATTATGTGTGGCCAATTCTTGTACAAAGGAATTTATGAAAATCAAGAAAGTGGAGTTTTCGTCAGCTTAGACGAAAGCAAAGATCACTTCTACTCAGAAATGCAAAAATTTGGCTGGGATTTTCGAAGGGCGGAGAACGAGAGGAAATTTGCATTCATAGATGCCACGCGAATGTCGCGAGTGGCTATGCTGAAAGAAGAGCTGTACAAAGAAGAGACTCATAGCTTGCGAGGCAAACAACTTTCTATCGATAGATTGATCGAAGATTTGCAGGCCACGATCCAGCGGGTTAAGGCGAAAAGGGTTGTAGTGGATACTTTGGCCGCACTTATCTATCGATTTCCAGATGCTATAGAACGAAGAACAACAGTTGTGGATTTGATCGAATCACTAGCAGATTTGGGGGTTACCAGTCTTGTGACCACTGAACTTGGGTACTTGGGCCTTGAACGAAATGCCTTGGAAGAAGAATTTCTGGTTCATGGGGTTATCATGATGCAAACTCTGTTTTCAGGCGGAACTACAACTAGAGCGATACAAGTTGAAAAGATGAGAGAAGCCAAGGTCAATCCGAGTCTTGTACCATATTCAATAGATCGGAATGGCATTGAAGTTTTTCCCAATATGCCATTATTTGGAGAAAAGTAGACTCATAAAAACTCTACTTATTTTTACACGTATCGTCTGTTAACATTAAATGATTCTAGAGCCTAGATTTTAGCTTTGTTTCATTTTTCTAGTCTTTCTTTTCTTAAGGGCAATTCGCTCTCTAGATATTTTTGGTTGTACATTTTCCTGATCTTCAGAAATCTTTCTAAACCTTTTTCTGTTTCCTTTTCGTAAATGCTGATCTCTCCTTCAAATAAACCCAGAATTGCGTGAATTTCTTCTGGAGGATGCATCTGGGGATTCATTACTGCCAAAGTAGTAAAGCCTCTAGATTTCAATTCTGGAATGAGTCCCGTTAACCATCTTCTTGTATTAACAGCGTGATGCTGTAGCAGAACATCGGAAACGATTTCTATGCAAGCTCTTCTTGGAACTCTGATCGATTTGTCTAATTTGCGAAAAGCTGAGGTCAAAGCAATACTGATGTCAGTAAGGTTTTCTACGCCCTTTAACTTAAATACGTTGGGTAAGCTCTCAATGATTTTGTCCGCTTGAGGATTGCATACGAAAAGGTAAAAGTTTGTCTGAAATTCTGCTAAAGCCTTTACTTCACTTGCCTCTGTAGTAATGTAGAATGTGATTTGCCCCTCTTTCGCACTTGGTTCAAGGAATCTATTGATCAGAAGGTCTTTCTCATCACAAGAAGGTGAGGTCAGTATGACTACATAGTTTTGAGGTATCCCGCCATACAACATGTTATCAAGATCCTTGTATCCTGTGGTAATTCGGCCCGGAAGAACAACCTTTGGAATCCTTATTTTTACAGGTTCTTCTAATGCGGCGAAGAATTTCTGCATGCGCCTGAATGTTTCCAGATATTCTAAGCCCCATTTTGTTGCTCTGTATTGTTTGCGGTCGCCCACGGTTACTTCTCTTATGAAACCATGCGAAACTAGGAAATTAACAATTTTCTTTGCTCTATCTACGGGCATGTTTGCCCCATAAGAGATTCTAGTTAAAGAGCATAAACCCTTCTTCGCAATCACTTCTATAGCGTCTGCGTAAATGTCGTATCTTGTTCTTCTTCGTTCATGGGACAAAAGACAACTTCTCCAAATTTCCACTATAATTAAATTCTACACACTTAATCTTAATTGTGGTGGATAACCGTGCACACAGTTTCTAACGGCAAACAATATCATATTGCATGTGGAAAAGGAGACTTGGCTGAGATTTTGCTTGTGCCAGGGGATCCAGACCGTGTTTTAAAAATTGCTAGTTTTTGGGAGGCTGCTAAAGAGGTTTCTTGCCATCGTGAGTTTCGAAGTTTTACTGGCAAATACAAGGGGCTTCCAATTTCTGCTCTGTCAAGTGGTATTGGTCCAGCCTGCATGGCCATTGTTGTTAACGAGGCTTCTCGAATAGGCGTACATTCATTCATTCGTGTGGGTAGCACTGGTGCCGTACAAGAAAATGTTGATTGCGGCGATGTGATTATTTCTTCTGCTGCTGTACGCCTTGACTACACGAGCAACTGCTACGTTATGCCCGAATATCCTGCTGCAGCCAGCTACGAAGTTTTATTGGCTTTGATTGAAGCGGCTGAAACGTTAGACATAAGCAACTATCATGTTGGCATAACGGCCACAACCGCAGACTTCTACGCTGGACAAAACCGCCCAATGGTCAAAGGATGTCCACCTTGCATGGAAAACCTGCTTCCTACACTGCAAAGGGCAGGAGTGTTAAACTTTGAAATGGAAACAGCAACACTGTACACCTTAGCAAGTCTCTACGGGTTACGAGCAGGTTCTATCTGCGCCGTTTATGCCAATAGATGCACTAACAAGTTTCAGGAAGGGGCAGGCGAAGAATATGCCATAAAAATAGCAAATGAAGCCACAAAAATATTATACGAATGGGATAGGAAAAAACGCAAAAAAGGAAAACGATGGATTTTTCCGCTACTACTGACTACTAAGTGAAAACTCTTTTAGACAACAAAATATACTGTTTTTGTTGCCGGGGTGGCGGAGTGGTTATCGCGCTGGCCTCGAGATCAAGAAGCCAAATAGAAGAGGGCTAGATTTAGGACAAGTAAGCCAGTGGGCCTTCGGGGCTCGCAGGGGTTCGAATCCCTTCCCCGGCGCCATTTTTCCAGTCAAAGCTATTTTCTGGGCTATTTTTGATAAAGAAGTCCAATTTGGTGTAAGTCATCTTAGTGTAGTCTTTTCACCTGTCGCAAGGTAGATTACTGATTCGCAGATGTATGTTGCATGATCAGCTATTCTTTCAAGATACCTTACTACGAGTACACTGGAGATTGTGCACTTGCTTGTTGCTGGAGCTTTTTCGATCAATCTGTCGAGATATTCGAAATACATTTTGTCTACTTCTTCTTCTGTTTTTGCGATAGTTTTGGCAAGTT